>Ga0307994_1001302_pt1 | contig 15357 bp, 18 predicted proteins | sample EllFjometagen261_FD_203171 | JGI IMG/M metagenome (GOLD analysis project Ga0307994, IMG submission 203171) | Marine microbial communities from Ellis Fjord, Antarctic Ocean - #261 | ecosystem: Environmental > Aquatic > Marine > Unclassified | place: Southern Ocean | collected 2014-11-02 | reverse complement strand
AGATCACTTAAGGTCGACCTGAGCGCCGGCTTCTTCGAGAGCAGCCTTTGCCTTTTCAGCATCGTCCTTGCTTACGCCTTCGAGGATGACCTTAGGAACGGCTTCAACCATTTCCTTCGCATCTTTCAGACCGGCACCGGTAAGGGCACGGACTTCCTTGATGACAGCAATCTTCTTCGCGCCTTCGGCGATCAGAATGACATCGAACTCTGTCTGCTCATCTTCTTCAGCAGCAGGGCCTGCTGCGGGAGCAGCGGCCGCGGCTGGAGCAGCTGCAGTTACATCGAACTTCTCTTCGAATGCCTTGAGCAGTTCGCTCAGCTCGAGGACGGTCATGCCCTCAATGGTCGTTAGGACGTCTTCAACAGCGGACATAATCAGTCCTCCTTATCGTTGGTGTCTTCGGAGCCAGCTGCTGCTGGCTCTTCGGTCTGGTCAGATGCGGCAGCGTCGTCAGAGTCAGTTGACTCTGGTTCTGCGGCATCTTCCGTAGCAGCCGGAGCTGCGTCGGTTTCGTCGGCAACTGCTTCTTCAGCAGGCGCCTCTTCGGCCGGGGCTGCTTCTGCAGCAGGCTCATCGGAGGAGGAGGCTGCGCCGCCCTTTTCGATGAGGGCCTGGGTGAGCTGTGCGAACTTGGTGGGCATTGCATTGAGCAAGCCAGCCAGGCGCGACATAGGGGCCTGCAAGAGACCGGCAAACATGGCCAGCATCTCTTCGCGAGGTGGCACCTTGGAGAGTGCAGTCACATCGTCGGGGCCGATAATGGCGCCGTCCATGACGCCGCCCTTGATCACGAGTGCTTCGTTGGTCTTCTGGAACTCAGTGAGTGCCTTTGACAACGAGACAGGGTCGGCCTGACCGCCCTCGGGTGCGTAGGCGAAGGCCAACGCTGTTGGGCCCGTGAGGTGCTGGTCGAGCGCCATACCGGTGCGTTCGGCAGCGAGCTTAGTCAGCGTGTTCTTATAGATCTTGAATTCGCCGCCCGCATCCTTGACCGCAGCGCGAAGCTGTGCCTGGGCGGGAACGTCGAGACCACGGTATTCCGTGACGACGACAGTGCCAGCGGTTTCGAGCTTGGTGGCGATCTCGTCGACCTTTGCGACCTTGGCTGGATTTGGGTTATCCATATGCGCCTCTCTGGCGGGTAACTCGTGCGAAAAACGAAAGATGAGCGTGTGCAGCGTCATCAAGGACCGGTGCAACACGCTCGGTTGAGCGGTTGTCCCCTCGTCTGGTGAACCATGTGATTCTTACGCTCTTGCGAGCACCGGATGTCTTTGGTGACGATGAAATTGTCAGCTGCTGAGGCTAGCGGGGTGAGGACGACTCCCCACCCCGCAAGCTCAGAAGACTTACCCAGATCGCAGATTTACCATGCTCGAACAGAGTGACGAGCGTTGCCTGCAAGGCGGACTACGCCTAAACCTGGAAAGCTTGCGCGGACCGCAGAACATTCAGCTCAGACAGCCGCAGCAGCAATCGCGGAGCGTTGCCTGAAAGGCGGACTACGCCTAAACCTTCAAGCTTGCGCGGACCGCAGAACATTCAGCTCAGACAGCCGCAGCAGCAATCGCGGAGCGTTGCCTGAAAGGCGGACTACGCCTAGACCTGGAAAGCGCTGTGGTCGACCTTGACACCAGGACCCATGGTCGAGGCGAGGCCGACTTTCTTGATGTAGCGACCCTTGGCAGTGGCCGGCTTCACTCGGATGATCTCTTCGATCACTGCGTTCAAGTTCGTCGCCAGGTCTTCAGAACTGAAGCTGACCTTGCCAATTGGCACGGCGACGTTGGCGAAGCGGTCAGCGCGGTATTCGACACGGCCGCCCTTGAACTCATTGACTGCCTTGGCGACGTCCATCGTGACCGTTCCGGTCTTGGGGTTCGGCATCAGACCACGAGGACCGAGCGCACGGCCCAACTTACCAACGGTCGGCATCATGTCTGGCGTGGCGATAGCGACGTCGAAGTCGAGCATGCCGCCTTCGATTTGCTCGGCCAAGTCGTCGGCTCCAACAAGGTCGGCGCCGGCTTCACGGGCTGCGATTGCAGCTTCGCCCTGAGCGAATACGGCAATGCGCACAACGCGACCTGTGCCCGAAGGCAGGGCCACAGTCCCGCGCAGGGCTTCTTCGGTCTTGCGGGGGTCGATGCCCAAACGCAAGATCAATTCGATCGACTCGTCAAACTTGGCAGTCGCCAGGCTCTTGACAAGCTCGATAGCTTCGTCAGCAGCGTGGAGATGCTCTCGGTCATAACGCTTTACAGCGTCGTTGTATCGCTTACCAGCCATGGTTTTCCCTTTCGGTCCCTCGGTTTTTCCAGAGCGCCCGGGCGAGGTGATCCCGGTGCGTTGGTAGGCCTTGTAGTACTTCGTACTCGCAGCGGCTCGCCGATTGCGAGCAACGCTGCGAAGATGATCAGATGACGCGCAGGCCCATGGAGCGGGCGGTGCCTTCGACCTGCAGCCTGGCTTGCTCGATGTCAGCAGTGTTCAGGTCGGGCAACTTGATCTCAGCGATCTCGGTGACCTGAGCGCCAGTAACAGTGCCGGCTTCTTCACGACCAGGCTCCTGTGCAGCCTTGTCGATGCCAGCAGCCTTACGCAACAGGAATGCCGTCGGCGGCGTCTTGGTAACGAAGGAGAACGTGCGGTCTTCGAAGATCGTAATCTCGACTGGCACGATTTGACCGCGCTGGCCTTCGGTCTTGGCGTTGTATGCCTTGCAGAAGTCCATGATCTGGACGCCGTGCGGACCGAGTGCGGTACCGACCGGCGGCGCGGGCGATGCCTCGCCAGCAGGGATCTGGATCTTTACGAGTGCGGCGACTTGCTTCTTAGCCATGGGTTTCTACTACTTCTCGTGGCACAGCTCGGGAGCTGCTCCGATTGGAGTTGGGCGATTGGTGTCGGTTCTCACCAACAGCGACAGGAAAGTGTGCCGTCGAATAGGCAACTGAACAACCTGCGATGCGGTAAAGGTGCGTCTGGACAACGAACAGGTGCCAGGCAGCCTGCTCGTTACTAGCGCGTTATTAGAGCTTGGCGACCTGGGCGAATTCGAGTTCGACCGGCGTTTCACGGCCGAAGATGTTAACCAACACCTTGACCTTGAGCTGGTCTTCGTTGAGTTCGATGACCTCGCCGCTGAAGTCGGCAAAGGGGCCTTCTTTGACTCGTACCGTTTCGCCCATTTCGTAGAGCTTGCGGGTGCGGGTCTTCTTTTGGCCAGCTGCAGTTGTGGCGTCGTCATCGGTCTTGACCTGCAAGAACGTCTCGACTTCGCGGCGTGGCAACGGTGAGGGCTTGGAGCCTTGGCCCACGAATCCGGTTACGCCAGGCGTGTTCCGGATCACGAACCAAGAGTCATCGTCAAGGCGGCAGCGCACGAGCAGATAGCCCGGGAACATTTTCTTCTGAACAACGACCTTTTTGCCCTGGCGGAACTCGACGACGTCTTCCATTGGAATAACGACTTCGTGGATGCGACCATCCATGTTCATACTCGCGGTACGAGCTTCGAGGTTCTGTTTGACCTTCTTCTCGTAACCCGACTGAGTGTGTACGACGTACCACTTTCCGGGGCGGTCATAAGGGCTAATGACCTTGGGAGCGACGATGATTTCGCCCTCGTCGTCAACGTCTTCGACCTTTTCGTAGATCAACGCGTCTTCGTCGAGCACAGGCGTATCGCCAGCAGTCGCAACCTGCTGAGCTGCAACGGCTGCTGGGGCTGCTTCGTTCGCGGTCTCTTCTGCCGACTTGTCGTCGGCCGGAGTTTCTTCGATCACATCACTCATCGTTCAAAGAGTTTCACAATTGCCTCGCCAAGACCGAAGTCAAGGCCAGCCACCAATGCGGTGAAGCACACCAGCAAGGTGAACACAACCAACGAATAGTTGGTTACTTCTTCGCGGCTTGGCCAAGAAACAAGCTTGAGTTCCTTGCGCACCTCGCGGAAGAACTGAGCGGGCGGCGTGCGGGGTTCGCCCGAACCAGCTCGTGGTTCGCGCTTCTGGCGTACGGGTTCGCCGTCGTCGTCGATGAGGCCTTGCTTCTGAGCGAAGCGGCGGGTCTGTCGATTCAAGCCAGTCGTATCAGACATGGTCTTTGGGACCTTTGTTGGGTGTACGTTCTTGCAAGTTTGCAGGGCCGGTGGGGATCGAACCCACAACCTCCGGTTTTGGAGACCGGTGCTCTAGCCAGTTGAGCCACGGCCCTTCAACTTGACACGTCACACTATCTCTCTGTCCACCAATCGCCACGTCGGTTCCGATCACTCGGTCATTCCGGGCAGGGACCAAGCGGATCAAGCCCCATGGCGTAGCGAGCGATCAGCAGTGCATCACCAGCATTGAGGCTTCCGTCCTGGTCGAAGGCGGCCTGGCGAACATTGATCTGCGCCGCTGGTGCGGTCAGTGAACCGCAATCAGCAACCTAGAGACATCAGCTGACGTTGCGGTGGGCTTCGATATCGATCACGTCAGCGTCGGGCGCGCTGAAATCAGTTGGCTCTTTGGGTGCTGACGGCATTGTCGGTCGCCATGCAACTAGCCCGTCGCGCAGGCGCGCCCGGGCCCGGTGCAATCGCACCTTGGCAGCGGCTTCGCTGATGTCAAGCTCGTGCGCAATCTCGCGATGGCTCATGCCGTGCACATCGCGGAGCACGACGACATTGCGGAGCCGTTCGGGAAGATTATCCAGCGCTCGTCGCAGCCGTTGGCCAACAGCGCCATTCTGAAGCACGAACTCGGGATCGTTGGCTTCGCGGTGGTCGGCGAGATCGATAACGCCGTCGATGTCGTCGTGGCGCGAGTCACGTTGGCGGCGACCCATAAAGGTGGACGCACTGTTAGCCGTTATCCGGTGAAGCCAGGTAGAGAACCTGGCATCACCGCGGAACTTTTGCAGACTGCGAAAGGCGCGCACATAGGTGTCTTGCACAACATCGTCGGCATCGTGTTCGTTGCCCGTTAGCCGAAGCGCCAGTCCGTGCACCTTTTGATAGGTGGCCTTAACCAGCTCATCAAACGCGCAGCGGTCGCCCTGTTTGGCCTTCGCTATCAGCTCTTTGAGGTCGTCTTCCACTATCTCAGACTCTATACGCGTCGACGGCCTCCCGCCTTAGGGTCATGACGCCCACGTCACTTGACAGGCCCCAGAGTTCCGCCATTTACTTTCCTTGGTGAGTGGGTCGCGTCCACGAGGAAGTGCACCACGGGTTGGATTTTGTTGAGGTCTTACGTCAACACGTCCGCAAACTTGGGAGGCACTCTCTGTGTGGACCTCATCACGTAGAATCGACGGGCTACAAGCGACCTTTGATCATGATGGGATCATCGCCAACACCGGGTTGGTTATGTCGGCGGCGTTGATGGCGCCTCGGGCATGCAACGTTGGTCACCGCCTGGGCCAACATCTGAGTCCGCCGCAGCTGACCCGACCGGGTCCCACTGGGCAGACGTAGATGAAGTTGTAGCGCCAGACAGATTTGAACTGTCGACCTCTCGATTATGAGTCGAGCGCTCTCACCAGCTGAGCTATGGCGCCCCGGAAACGTACGATCACCCAGCGCTGTCACAAGAACATTGCTGGGTGGATCGAAACCGGTTGAGCTCCCTAAGAGAGTTGAACTCTTGACCTCTTCCTTACCATGGAAGCGCTCTACCGACTGAGCTAAGGGAGCAAACGGCAGTTATGCCGAGCGGACAAGGATGCCACGACATATCGAGTTGACCAACCCTTTTTCTGGAATCCTGTGTCACATATTTCCGGACACAGTTCGGACCGCCTACCGTCACTTGAGCAAATGACCACCACTGAACCTTTCGCTCAACCCGAACACCACGTACGTGACGCCCGTGCAAGTGATGCCGCGACGCTGCTGCGCATCTACAACCGCGAGGTCCTTGAGACCACCGCGACTCTGGATGCTGAACCGCGGACACTCGAGGAACAGACCCGCTGGCTGGCCGAACGAAGCGGCGGCCACGTCGTGATCGTCATCGAGGTCGGCGGCAGCGTGGCCGGCTTCGCATCACTCTCCTCATTCAAAGCTCGGGCGGCCTATCGACCCACCGTCGAGAACTCGGTCTACGTCGATCCCGACTTTCAACGCCGCGGACTCGGACGGGTACTGATGGCGGAACTCATCGAGCGAGCCCGCATGTTTGGCTTCCACTCTGTGATCGCCCGCATCGCCGAAGGCAACCCGGCCTCGATCGCCTTGCACCAAGCATTCGGCTACGAGGTCGTTGGCGTCGAACGCGAGGTCGGCCGCAAGTTCGGCCGCTGGCTCGACGTGACCGAAATGCAACTCATGCTCTAGTTCTGGTTGGCAGCTCTGACGAGCCGCTACTTCCTCTTGGCATTCGCCAGATCCGATACGGTCGCTGAACTCACGACGGAGAAGCAGAACTCATATGCGGCAAGCGATTGATCCACCCAATGCCATTGCGGTCGGTCCGTACAGTTCGGCTGTGCAGACCGGATCGACAATCTTCTGTTCTGGCCAAACACCACTCGATCCTGAAACCAGGTCACTCGTCGAAGGCGACGTCGGCGCTCAGACGCAGCAGTGCTTCCTAAACCTGTTCGCCGTTCTCAACCACGCTGGTCTCGGCCCCGACGATGTCGTCAAGGTAAATGTCTTCCTGACCGATATGGCCGACTTCGAAGCAATGAACCTGGTCTACGCCCAGCAATTCTCGAAGCCGTACCCCGCACGCACCACGATCGGGGTCGCCGCACTTCCCTTGGGTGCGGCCGTCGAGATCGAATTGATCGCGGAGATGCCTTAACGCATCAAGACGAACAGCCAAACCTGCGTGTTGTACCGGAGGAAGTACGCACTCTTGGCGGTGGCATCGGGACACTCCAGCCGGGCGTTGCCATGGCGATTGGAATGATGGCCGAGACGACCTAGGCCGTCACTGGCTGGCAGAGCGAGGAACAAGCCCTGGGTAACACAACGCCATCGGATCTGGCGAAGGCGAGCAGCCGAAGGCAAGCGGCAATACAGTCGGTACATGGACTTAGCTGACGTTGGAACCGAACTTATCGAGGCCGCTAAGGGAGTGCAGGACCACACGGTCGAGTTGCGCCGGGCGATTCATGCAGATCCTGAGCTAGGGCTCGATTTACCGAAGACACAGAAGAAGATTTTAGAAGCACTCGATGGGCTTGGCCTGGACATCACGACCGGCGAGGCGTTGACGTCTGTCGTCGCTGACCTGGACACCGGCAAGCCTGGCCCAACCATTCTGTTGCGGGGCGACATGGATGCACTGCCCCTCCAGGAAGACCTGGATGTGGCGTGGCGTTCACAGAACGAGCAGATGATGCATGCGTGCGGTCACGACGCCCACGTCGCCATGCTGCTCAGCGCCGCCCGCCTGTTGTCCGAGAACAAGTCTGAACTCACCGGCAAGATCCGATTCATGTTCCAGCCTGGCGAAGAGGGCTACCACGGTGCCAAGTACATGATCGACGAAGGTGTGCTCGACGGTGTCGACCGTGCCTTCGCTCTTCATGTATTCACCCAAATGCGTAGCGGCCACTTCTTTAGTCGCGGCGGCCCGCTGATGGCCAGCGCTGACCGTTTCGAGATCACGATCAATGGCTCAGGCGGACATGCCTCGATGCCTCATGGCTGCATCGACCCCATCCCGGCAGCCGCCTCGACGGTGCTTGGCCTGCATGCCATGGTCGGGCGCACCACGCCTGCCAGCGAGGCTGCTGTGGTCACCGTTTCTCACATCAACGCCGGCACCACCAACAACATCATCCCTCACTCAGCATTTATGGAAGGCACGATCCGCACGCTCAACGAAGACGTGCGTGACACGCTGCATACCAACCTGATGAATGTCGCCAATCACAACGCTCAGGCCCACAACTGCTCGTGTAGCGCCGAGATCATCGCCGGTTACCCGGTCACCATCAATAACGAAGAAGAAGTCCAACGCGCTGCCGCAGTCGCTGAGGCTGTTGTCGGCGAAGGTTCCTTCCACATCATGCGAGAAGCCGTGATGGGTGCCGAGGACTGGAGCTATGTGTTGAACAAGGTGCCTGGCTCTATGGCGTTCCTGGGTGTGTGTGCGCCAGACCTGACCCCTGAACAAGCAGCGCCGAACCATTCGAACCTGATGACCATCGACGAAGACGCTATGGCCCAAGGTGTTGCCATGTACACCGCCATGGCGATGTAGCCATGCCCGTCATCGCTCGCAATCAACGCTGCTCAAAAGACCCTGGGAAATCAGGGTGGGCAGACCTTGTCGGTTCGATAAGGTGCAAGCTCCACAAGGGTTAGTGCCCGAGCGGCCAAAGGGAACGGGCTGTAAACCCGTCGTGATTTCACTTCGGAGGTTCAAATCCTCCCTGGCCCACTTGTGAATAGGACCACGGTCTCGCCTCGGCGGGCCGTGGTTCTTTCGTTTTGCTGGTCGTCGCCGCCCGTCTCAGAATCACCGCGAAACGCAAACCATGAGGACCTCATGACATTCCCGAACGCTCACCTCGCGAGCGCCACCGATGTCACACTGGCCATCTGCTGTCGTTCGCCGTCGGCTGTAACGGATGCCTCGCACGTTCCTCTAGTGAACTATGAGCAACGAAATCGATCAATTCCTTACCAAGGTTGACCAGTTTGCGGAAGGGCTCAACGAGTCCGAACGTGCCATGTTCGCTCAGTTGGTCGCCGACGCCGACCTCACTGATGACGACGTAGCGGGCTTTCACTTCGAGCAATGGCCCGTCACATGGGTGCACGCCGTTGCCCCGATCAAGGTCGAACGACTCGGGACAGACACAACTAGCTTCACCGCAGGCTTCGCCGTCGGCGTCGGGATCTAGTCGCTTTGCTACCCGGTTCGACAGCTGATCGATCAGCCCACTCGTGAACAACCGCCCGGCGTCAGCCGGGCGCCTGTCCTTTTTGAGGAGCTGTCGCTCTCCTCGTACGAGACTTGCCGACCGCATCTATCGGAATGTGCCTTGGCCTGGTCGATTACTCACTGCTATGCCAGGGTGCATGACCTTGGCTGACACTGTGTTGATCGACCATCCTGCCGAGGGCGTCACCCGACTCTCGATGAATCGCCCCGACAAGCTCATGCCTTGACGCTTGACATGGTGCAAGCGTTACATGCTGCTCTCGATGCGGTAGACGCAGATCATGCTTGTCGGGCCGTGATTTTAACCGGTGCGGGCAAAGGCTTCTGCGCCGGGCTCGACCTAAATGGCTTCGGCACAGTGCCCGGCACCGAGGATCTCGGCTGGATGTAGCAAGGGATGGCGACGCAACAACTCATCGCCGAGATCGTCCACCACATGCGCGACGTTCGTCAGCCGATCATCTCTGCCGTTAACGGTGCCGCTGCTGGTGGCGGGTTCGCCTTTGCCTGTGCGTCTGACATTCGGTACTGCGGCGAGAGCGCAAAGTTTGGGACCGCGTTTGTGCGCCTTGGGCTCTCGGGGTGTGACATCGGCGTGAGCTGGATGCTCCCCCGCTTGATCGGTGCCAGCCGCGCGTGGGAGTTGCTCTTGACCGGTCGGGTCTTCGATGCGACGGAGGCCGAACGCATCGGATTGGTCAGTCGGGTGGTTCCCGATGACGCACTCGAGGACACGGTGATGGGCGTCGCCGCCGAGATCGCAGCGAACAGCCCGTTTGGGGTGTGGATGACGAAGGAAGCAATGTGGTCGAACCTCGAGATCCCGAGCTTGCGCGCCGGCATCGACCTCGAGAATCAAAACCAGATCATGGCGAGCCAGACGTCTGACGCTCGCTTGGGGATGAGCAGCCTGCCTGGCCAAAAGCGCGACTGGACCAACAGTTGAACGAGGCCGTTGTTGATTTGGCAGGTTTGTAGAGTCGCTCGTCAGGCGACGCTTTCGATGACGATCCTTGGAAGCGCTGCGATGAGTTCGCCGGCCGCGTCTTCTGAGTTCGTCAGAAGCACCATCGCAATATCCTTGTCGGGAACGATCATGATGATGCTGAGGAACCCATCGAAGCTGCCCTCGTGAAAGAGATACGAGATACCGCGAAGGTCTCCGGTTTCCCATCCCATCGCGTAGCCCTCGAGGCCGGGTTCCCACATGGCATCGATCGACTCGGTGGACACAAGCTGGCGACCGTCCTGGTTCGCCCCATCTGCGAGAAGCATCTGAAGAAACAGTGCCATGTCGTTTGCCGAGGACTTTAGGGACCCCGACGGTGCAAGAAGATCGTTGTCGATATCTTCGGATTCGAGGCGGATGGCCTGGTCCCCATCGAGTTCATAGGACGCAGCCAACTGGCCAGACGCCCGGGCATCGCTGGCCAGCAGAACCGAGTCCTGCATGCCGAGGGGTTCGAGGACCCGGCTGGCGAAGAGGTCGAGGTATCTCTGATGGCCGTTCGCCGCTCCGGGAATGGCGGCGAGCGAAGCCGCATAGCCAGCAGCTGACGCCGACAGGTTGGAGTACTCAAACGTGCTGCCAGGCGGCCCAGCCAGCACGGTCTCTTCGATCAAGGCGAAGACGGTGTCGGCAACGTCGCTTTGATCGACCCGCTCAGGAAGTAGATCTTCTGCGTCCGCTGGTAGCCCACTTGTCATTGTGAGGAGGTGTCGGACCGTGATCGCCGGGTCGATGTCGAAGTCGGTGGCGAGTTCCGCAACAGGAGTGTCCCAGTCAAGGACACCCTCATCGACGAGTGTCGCGACCAGCAAGGCGGTCATCGCCTTGTGAGTCGAGCCGACGTGGAAGAGCGTGTCCGCCGTCGCCTCGACATCGTTTTCTATGTCGGCGAAGCCGTAGCCAGCCGAGTCAATGATGCCGTTGTTGTCGACAATGGCATAGGCGAGTCCCGGAACGGACCCTCCCCTAGCGAGATCCACCAACGATGCCCCGAGATCAGTCGTTGTTTCCTCAACAGAGGACCCCTCTGCGCTCGGCCCGACCGGAGGGTTTGATGCCGTCGAGCTTGCGACGTCGCCTTGACAGCCAGCAGCGGCAAGGACGCACATCAAAAGGCCAAGACACAGCGCCTTTCGTGAGCTCATGAGCTGATTATACGGTCGCCTTGGTCACCCGAGTTTGGAGCCGCGATCGATGTGTTGCCCACCAGCGGTGGAGGTGTTCCGTCACCCCACGGCGGGCGCGCACCCCACTGCGGCGGAACGTGGTCCTATGTTCCCCCGTGCTCATCACACATGATCATGAGCACCCGCCCAAATGGGTTCGAGATACGAGAACGCTGGGAGAATGTCGTCCATCTTTGGGACGTCGCCCGGCGCTGGGTTGCCGATGGACTCGCCGCGACCGCCAAGAATTATTGCGCCAGGCCCTGCCATATCGACCGCGTCTTGGGTGGACCCCAGAGGTCCTGGACAATGCAGGGCGCGACCTCGCCCGTCATGGGCACGAGCAGGGTGCTGTTAGCTGACGGGGGCGCCGCGCGCGTCGTCGGTGCTGTGCATCATGGCGTCGAGAAGCCGTTCGTTTGCTTGCGCGGTGCGGGCGCTATCAGCATGACTCAGCTCGTCCGTCTCGCCGGGATCAGTCCCGAGGTCGAACAGCAACGTGTCGCCGGAGCTGTAGCGGGTGTACTTCATGCCATCGTCGGACACGATCGTGCGAATGCGATGCGGGATTCGGAGTGCAGCTGCTGTTCGAGGTCGCAGGTCATCCTCGATCAGTGCATGATCACGAACCGACTCGCTCGGATCGTCCATGACAGGAACGAGCGAGCGGCCCTGTACCCCATCGTGAGTTGGCACATCGCACAGGTCCATAAGGGTTGGCCCCAAGTCGATGCTGCTCGACAGCGACGTGGTCCGCCCTGGTGCACGACGAGGGTCGGCCACAACCATCGACACCTTCTGGGTACCGGTGTACGGGATGAAGCCCTTCAGCATCAGGCCGTGATCGCCCATCATGTCGCCATGGTCCGAGGTGAACACAATGATGGTGTTGTCCAGCTGCCCCAAGCGGTCGATCGCTGCGATGATTCGTCCGACACCGTCGTCGACGAACTCGATCATGCCGTAGGTCGCCGCGACACACTCGCGCATCAGCTCATGGTCGGTGGCTCCACATGTAGCGACCCACATCCGTTGCTCGGTGGGCGGGCGTTTCTGCATCTGGCGCAGATATTCGGGCCCATGCTCCATGGGATCAGAGATGGACGGCGACAGGTCCATGTCGGCTGGGTCGTACTTGTCGAACCACTCGCCCGGCGGCGACATCGGATGATGCGGATCCGGAAACGAAGCCCAGGCGTACCAGGGTTCGTCGTCGACAGCGGCGCCCTCGATGAACGAGATCGTCCGCTCGGTCACGAAGTTGGTGCTGTGGACCTCTGGCTCATAGGGAGGTTCATAGACCTGCCACCAGCGATCCGAGCGACGCCGCGCCGGCGACTCCTCGCTGTACGGCACAACAAGATCCTCGTAGCGGGCCCCTTTGTCCAGCGCCCACCGCAGATGGTGGCCAGTAACCCGTCCTCCATGGTCGATGGCAAGTTCGACATGGCCGAAGCCATAGAAGTCGTCGGGCCAATCAGGCAGCCCATCGTCAAAGCGCTCGAAGTGTTCGAGTTCGTCCCAACCGTCGGGGTAGCCATGGTCGACCGTCGGCGCAGCATCGACGCCGAAGACGGAGTTACGGCTCATGCCATGTTGCAGGTGTGACTTGCCGATCAAGGCTGTGCGGTATCCCTGCGAGCGGAACTGACGGACATGGGTGGCTGCTCCCCATTCCAAGGAGCGGTCATTGAAGACAACACCATGCACGCTCGGCATGCGGCTCGTCATGATCGACGAACGATTCGGCATACATACCGGATTGGCTACCCATGCATTCTCGAACACCGTCGCCCGCTCGGCGATCGCGTCCAGGTTCGGCGTGCGAACTACCTGGTTGCCCATGAACCCTGCATGGTCGGCTCGGTGCTGGTCGGTGATGATGAACAGCACATTTGGTTTAGACACTTTTGATTCAGACACGTTCGACGGCTCCCCTGGGCGCGCTGCTAGTGGAGCACACCGCTACGACAAGAGCAGCAATTAAGCGTCGAGCAGGTGGCTAATGCCGCGTCAGCCAACCTTTGCGTAGACACCCGAACGTTGCCAGACACGGCACTAGTCTGGGGCTATGCCCACCTTTGATGTGACGTCCGAAGTCGACATGCAGGAAGTCCGAAACGCAGTCGACCAAGCCAGCCGCGAGATCGTTACCCGCTTCGACTTCAAGGGCACCAACTCTTCGATTGAGCTCGGCGATGGCTCGATCACGATGAATTCATCCAACGAGGATCGCTTAAGCGCCCTGCGCCAAGTCCTCCAAGAGAAGCTCGTCAAGCGCAGCGTGTCACTCAAGGCACTTGATTATGGCGATGTCGAAGAGGCCTCAGGTGGCCGTGCTCGGCAACTTCTCACACTGACGGCGGGCATCTCCAGCGACAAGGCCAAGGAACTGAACAAGTTCATCAAGGCCCTGGGCCTCAAGGGTGTGCAGAGCTCAACCCAAGGCGAGCAACTGCGGGTTAATGGCAAGAAGCGGGACTCACTGCAAGATGTCATGCAAGCGCTTAAAGAAGGCGACTTTGACATCCCGCTTCAGTTTGGCAACTTCCGGGACTGAGACGCGAACGCTTGTGGGCCTGCCAGGTTGGCCCGCATGTGTGAGCGTTACGCCGTTTAGACCTCACTCCCGTCCCTTCCACATGGTTGCCCACAGGTCTGGGATAACATCCATGCGCTTGTGAAAAACCGCACATATCGTCACGCGCCGCCACTTAGGTCGCAGCGCCAACTACTTTTGCTGTCGATGAATGCCGTCGCCCGACGACTTCTGCTGTTGGTCGCCTGTGCGATCAGTGGCATCGTCGCCCTCACCCCAGTCGCGTCGGCCCAACAGCCATTGCAGGTCGAACTCTTTGAGAACCCGTTCGTATGTGATGCCATCGTGCGGCCACTCGGCATCGTCTCCGGATTTTCTCCCGGCGAGAGTGTCGAGTTTTCGGCCCCGGAACTGAATGGCGTCTTTTCGCGTCGGGTCGCGGACAGCTCTGGCCGGATAGAAATGCGATGGAACTGCGGCGGCCCACAAACCTGGGCAGTAACGGTCAGGGGACTGAGCTCTGGCACAAGCACGACGTTCGCCCTGGCCGGCAGTGCCGCTCCCCCACCACCTGATGCACCGGTTGGTGCAGCGTTCGACGCAAAGTCAGCAATGACAGCTGACCAGATGGCGATCTGGAAGGACTTCTCGCCCTTCTCCACCGTTGGTGTCTACATCGATGTGAACAGTTCGTGGGATAACCGTGCCGACAAGACCCAGTCAAACCTGACGGCGCCATGGGTCAGCCAGATCTATGCCGACGGCTGGAGCATCATCCCGATCTATGTTGGATTCCAGGCGCCGGACCAATGCGCAGCTGCTCGGTTCGAAGGCCTATCAACTGACCTGGCAACCGCCCGCAACCAGGGCCTGGCTTCGGCCGCCGATGCTGTCGACTCCGTCAGCCGGCTCGGCATTGGGCCAGGCAACCCCATCTATTACGACATGGAGGCCTATGGCCCCGGGTGTGCCGAAGCGGTCCTGTCCTTCCTTGATGCATGGACAGAAGGCGTTCATAGCGCCGGCTATCTGTCCGGCGTTTACGGTTCTCGCTCATCGACGATGTGGGACCTTAGTCGGAGTCTGGGCCGGCCTGGCTTCGATGCCCCTGATGCTGTATGGGTGTCGACGGGTAACGGTCAGCCCGACAACTACGGGCTCGAGATCCCATCCGACGGCCAGTGGACCAACGCCCGCATCCATCAGTATCGGCTGAACGTCACCAGGACCTATGGCGGCGTGACCCGTGAGATCGACGAGAACACCGTGAACGCTCCGCTGGCCGGGCCCGGCCAGGTTGCCGCACCTGGCCCCGTCACCAGCCCCAGCCCCAGCCCCAGCCCCAGTACTAGTGATGCCGACGGCGATGGGGTCACTGACCCCGAGCCCGATAACTGCGATGCAGTCGCCAACCCCGATCAGTCCGACCTGGACAACGACGGCGACGGCGACCTGTGTGATCGAGATATCGATGGCGACGGCGTAGACAACGTCTCTGACATCGCGCCGAACGATGCAACGATCACTACAGCTCCAGCAGCAACTCCCGAAGCAGCACCCGAACCAACTGCGGTGCCGACGCCTGAGCTATCCGACGTCGACGGTGATGGAATCGCTGACCCTGAGCCAGACAACTGCGATGTGATCGCCAACCCAGATCAGAGCGATGTGGACAACGACGGCGACGGCGATGTCTGTGATATCGACATCGACGGTGACGGCGTGCCAAACGAGGCCGACCAAGAA
>Ga0307994_1001301_pt1 | contig 15358 bp, 27 predicted proteins | sample EllFjometagen261_FD_203171 | JGI IMG/M metagenome (GOLD analysis project Ga0307994, IMG submission 203171) | Marine microbial communities from Ellis Fjord, Antarctic Ocean - #261 | ecosystem: Environmental > Aquatic > Marine > Unclassified | place: Southern Ocean | collected 2014-11-02 | reverse complement strand
ACGGACATGGAGTCAGCAGAGGCTAAGTCATTAATGATTAAGACCTTAGACCCCAATGGGAAAATGAGGCGCGATTTATCACGTTTCGCCTGTCGTGCTTACGGCTTCTATTTGGTCGCTATGGTATCACTTAGTTTTATGGTGGCGTTTAGTATTGGTAACGTGGAAGGGGCTAAAGAAGCGGCTGAGATGATGGTAGGCTTGTTCTTGCCTATCACCACCTCTTGGGCTGCTATTGTGAGCGCTAGCTTTGGAGTATCGGCAACCAACTCGTTTAAGGGTAGACCTTAAATAGAGTGTAGCTTGATCCGTAGGTGGTTAAGCTTGACGTTATAGTATTCGGCAAACTTACTGCCACCCACTAGGGCTTGCTCATAGGTAGCCATTTCGTGCTTGATATCATCTATCTTGCGCGTTCTGGCTATCTTCTCTTTTAGTGTCATGTTACATCCTCTTGTTAATTTCACGCTCAATATACCACAGTGATTTTCTCAGGTCTTCAAGCCCACCATCATTATTTTTAAGGTCTGCTCTCCAAATATACTTGACAGCGTTTCCTAGATTAAAGCCCATATGCTCCGTGATCTGGATACACTCAACACCGCTAGGGTGAGTACGGTAGTGGCTTGGATTAATTGAACTAACTTCTGGTTCATGTGAACTAAATGTTGGTTCCTTCTTAGCCTGTAGCTTGTCTGACCACTCTCTAGCAGTGAGCGCTTTAATGTCACCAAAGTCATCGGTAAATGTTGGCTCTATTTTGTTCATCTTAGTATCTCCTTAATTAGCACATTACGCCTAGTGCTTATTGCACCGTATAGATTATTGCTATCTACAGCAGCTACACAGGCTGCCATTGTGCGCTTAAGTAATGGCGCACAGGCTTTGAACGATACGCCAATAGCGCGTAGGTTAATTAACTGCATCAAATCTGGATCAGTCCAAAGAGCAGCTACAGCACGTTTAACTTTAGGCTGTGCCTTCACTTCTGGTGAGAATGTCTTAGGTATTACTGGCTTAAATACTATTCCTATACTCATTTATCACCCCCAATAGGCCAATCTTCAATGATAGTAGATGGGCTGATACCCTGCTTAGTACGGTCTTTTGGGCGAAGGTCTTCACCAATCGGCACTTCTTTATGACCAAAAATTCGGTCATAGTTGTCTTGAAACTGCTGGTTCATCGGCTTTGATACTGGTCTGTTTTTTGCGCTCATGTGGTACTCCGTGGGTTATTTGTAGTTTTTGTAGCAGTAAAGGCATAGGACTTTTTCAGTCTTCTTTACCAATTTAAAAGCTGATGGGCCTTTAGCGTTTAAGCTCATGTGGCTATGTGGGCATTGCCCAGACTGACAGCCTTTATTTAGCTTATGTAACTGTGATTTAGTGTAAGTGTTCATGGTGGCTCCGAGGGGCCGAAGCCCCGTTATTTTTATGCTGCTAGTTCTTTAAATAAATTAAGTTCTTCATCTGTTAGCGATTCACCACCAAAGCAGTAACATTCGCCATCAGCATAAGGTGCAAATAAAGTAGCGGCTTCATCATCAACAACTGCGATCATATCTTTTTTAATTAGTGAAGAAAGAACGCCTCGTAAAACATTTGCGCTCTCACCAGTAATTTGAGCAATGTCTAAAATGTCTGCACCTAAATCCGTATCGCATACTTCAAAAATTGCGTTGTAAGTGATAACTTCTAAGTTCGTATAAGTATTCATAATTTATTACCTTTTGTTTATTTACTTAACTTACAACCAGTATAAACACTTCTGTACATAACACAACACCTTTTTGTACATATAAACAATTATTTTGTAATTACGGGTTTAGGTCTGATATCTTCATGTTGTATGAATCAGCCTTAAATGTGAAATTGTTGCTAGGATCATACTCCCCTTTTAGCCGCTTAGTAGCCCTGCTGTAGTAATCCTTTTTCTTGATTATGCCCAGAATCCAAACGGTAGACATATCATTAAGTACGCGACAAAAGGCGTAGAAGTCGCATACCTGAGTAGTGTTGTACGCAAAGATAGAGCATTCGTAATGCTCTTTAGGTTCCACGCTAGTACGCTTTGCCTTAACGTCAATGGTTCTACCGTCAGGCATGACTAGGTCATAATCATAAGTATTGGCCTGCGTAGCACCTATATGACGAGCCACAACTATCTCGGCTAAAAACCCAGCTTGGCTACCACCACCAGCAGTCAATGAATGCTTTAAAACACCCATTTCAGATGCCATCTCAGCAGCCCTTTGAATCTCTTCGCGTGTTGCCTTTAGTTCACGCATTAAATAACCTCTTTATTTTTAGCTTCGCCTTGAATACCTTCTTGAGCCTAGATAGGTAGGCTATATCGTGCCTGACCGTATCATTGTTATGCTCTAGTATAACTACCTTATCTAGCCCTATACGGTCTACCAGCCTAATGCGGTACTCCACCACGTTACCTGACAGATACCGATTACACTTGTGGCACTGCTTATGGCAGTTGTGCTGGTGGAAGGATAGGTGACGAGCAGCTCCCCTAGAGCGGTAATGACCTGCATCCCAGTACCCACCAAATCCAGAATGCTCACCAACTGAATCGCAGCTTATGCAAGGCAAGTCTCTATCACGCCATCTGATGTATGCGTTAAAGGCTGTTTGAGCCTCTGTACGCCACTCAGAAGCCGTTTTAAGCTCAAGACGTAGTTTGGCATGGGTTTCACGCTTACGCTTCTCTGACGAGGCTGTAGCACCCTTTTTGCCATGTTCTACCACACATAGCATAGAGCAGAAGAATCCTAGCGGAACCTTAATGCCAGACTCAACTGGTGAGTATTCCTTACAAGCTCGGCACTTCTTTTTCTTATTCGCCATCTGGTATCGCAGGGGTTGGCATCCAATGAGTTACTTCATCATGTAGATAGCCTCTACCGCCACCAAAAGCCCCATCACCGTGGTATTTGCCAATAGCCATACCTGTAATTTCAAAGTAATATATTACTGGCGCGTCTAGCTCTGGAAGCTGATCCTGTACGCTAATCCATTCGCTCATAACTGTGACTCCCTACAATTCTCGTAATCAGCTAACGTCCTGTCGTCAAACTTAACACCGTACTCAATGCCAGCGGCTAATAGGTACTCTATAAACTCACTACCGTTAGCCTTGTTAAATTCCTTTACACTAGGACGAATGCAAACCATGTGAGTACCACATAGACTAGGAACCCACTTATTGCCCTTGCGTAGTGGCTCACCCATCTGGTGCTTCTCAGTGGCAAAGCCTGACACTAGCAGAGCCTTCCACGTTTCAGCATCGTACTTGTTACCGCCTAGATCGGTCTGCTTTGATATGTCCCTTATCATGCCATGGTAGCATCTGCCCTGTAGGTCGCTAGTACCTTCACGGCCTAGAGTGACGATAACATCGCCAGCCTTTAGCCCCTTGTTAGCCATGTCCCAGACCTTGCGCATCTCATCCTTTACGTTAGCGTCTGTTACCGTAAATTTAAGATCAGCCATGATCTGCACCTAGTGCGATAAACTCGCTTAGTGTTATCTCAAAGTAAGTGGCAAATCGTGTAGCCAGAGACACCTTCATGTCACCACCATTGCGCCAGCGCATAACCTGCTGTGGATGCACTTTAAATGCCCTAGCAAGCTCAGAACCTGTGATTTTAGCCTTAGCTTGTGCTACTCTTAATGAAGCACCTGTGTCGATATTCATACTTATTCCCCTTTGTGTGTTATGATAGTTTTGCTCCAGAAGTAACCTTAGCCCTCCTTAAAGAAGAGGGCTTTTTTTTGGTCTATCAGAAAGGCACGTCAGAGTTAGCATCAAAATCATTAACTGGTGCTTGATCCTGTTGTGGTGGTTTGAATGCTTGCTGCTCTTTAGCTGTAAAGCTGAAGCTCATAGCTGGCGCTTTAGGGTTAGCATCTGGCTTGCGTAACCAACCACTTACCCAGTATTCAACACCACCTACCTCTGCCTGACCTTTGAACTGTGGATGTGTTTCTGATTTACGGTCTTCGTTCTTCCAGATTGATCCACGGTTGCTATTATCATATCCACTCATAATGATTCCCCTTTAAAGGTTGCTTTTCTAATGGCTGCTTGTTGCTTGCCGTTTAATTGGTTCCATACAAATTCCTGCTCATGGCGTTCAAGTTCAGACCATGTTTCATTTATCCCAGCCTCATCATCTTCAATGTATGCTGAGACTAATGCTGCTACTGACTTCTGCATTATCTCCTTATTAACGCGCTTTTTTGGTGCGCTTGCTGGTTCATTTGAAACGCCCTCTAGGGACATATCTTGCTGAGGTGAATCTACCTTAACCTGTCTGCTATGAACCATTAGCGATTCACCATCATCATCTACAGCAGGAATTCCAGCCATTGCCTGTAGCGCATAACGCCTCGCATAAGTGATTGCAGATCCAGCGCCTTGAGCCGTTACCTTATCTAAGGGTAATAGGTACTCACCTTGCAGCCATTGCCCAGAGTTGTGCATCAACATTGTTATAACACCTACGCCCCTGCCACCTTCTGACGTTACTGGTAGTTGTACAAATGATAAGCCATGCCTAGCAAACGGTTCCTTAATCACCTTAATGACACTGGTAAGGTCTGCGTAGCTGGACTTAAAGAAAGGGTTGTTACTGTCTTTAACAGCTCCACCCATTTCTGCCTGTGCAAAGCATAGTGCTGTTGCAAGGTCTGTTATTGATTCTGATTGCTTCATTTTCTGCTCCAAGTTATTAGTAATGCCCCACCATAATACACACATCTGTAATCAGCGTCAACAGAAAGGTGTTGCAATGTTTATTTATTAGTTATAAGATAGTTGCACATTAACAAGAACGGAGCAGCACAATGTATAACCCCTATGACGAAGTAGAGTTGAATGAGACTAATATCATCGATACCCGTGAAGACCTTTTATGGGAGCTTCATACTACTGGCACTGTTTTCATCCTTGGTCACAAGCTAACCATCTTTGAATTACTAGAAGAGATGGATGACGAAGAAAAAGATAATATTATTGGGATGCTCGTAATGGGCAACGATGACGCTAAAGAATTTGCCGTTGATAAGCTAATGGATGCTTTCAAAGGGGCGTATGACGACTCTGTAATCGAAGAGCATTACATCGATATGCAGAGTGAATACTAAAAGCAATACAACTAACTGGAGCAATAAAATGAGAAATAACAAAAAGAATTGGTCGAGCCATGACGAAGCTGGATTAATGGGCATGTATAGGGCTGGAACCTCAGTGGAAATTATGTGCAATATGCTAGGCCGTAATGAAGGCTCTATCTACCAGCGCATTAAGATGATTGAAAGGCGTGAAGAGGCTAATAAAAGCCCTAGAGATAGGAGTGGAGACCTTAGTGATGTTATCTATAATATGTCACCTAAAGAGACTCCATTCGCCAGTAAGGTTAGGTCTAATGAGGTGGAGTACGATTGGCTAGTAGACGATATTAATGAACCTAAGCGTAAGGTCGTTAAGAAAGCGCCAGAGCCTGTGCAGAACGATTGGGTAATGCTACTTACTGGGTTAGTTGGTGGTGCGTTTGGTGCTGTAATTATGCACTTTATCTTGTAGCAATAAAAAGCCCCTTGACCGTAACAGAGCAAGGGGCTAGAATAGGTGTGTTGGTGAAGAGGTTAGAGCCTCATTCGAGCCAGCGAAGATTTGAAGTAAAGAAACCAGCGCCAACACGGTGTTAGTTTATCACCCAGACTCATTGGGTGCAATCCCTTCTCAATTTCGCTCCTCTAATGATCCTAGCTTCCCAACAGGTAAGCAACAGTTGGTCATGCTTTTAGCAGTCTCCTACTGTATAAACTAGGTATCCAGTAAGCCTTGCCTTTAGTACGTTATGAGTAGTTTCTTACGCGACCCTATATTGGTTTAACCTTGGGGTATACGCACTTAGAAGCGAACATGAGCGTGTTGGGCGACAGTAAAGTCGTAATCATGTTAGCAGATAGTTTTACTACTGGTCTGCCCTAAATTTTCCATGACCGCTTCCGTAATAGCGAATCATAGTTTAGGTAATTTCTTCTAGCTAGGCTTATGCTTGGTTAGGGGAGTATTACCTAAAGTAAGCCAATCACTTAAACCGTTTAGCGATACAGGAGTAATAACATGGCAGTAGATAACCCAAGGGGCGGTACTTGCACAGAGACTTTGCACTCAGTAAAGACCTTAAATAAGGCACAAGAATGGTGCGTAAATTGTGAGGATTCTGACCTACCAGTTAAGATTTATCAGCAAAGTGCTGGTGGCAGATTAAGGGTGCGAATCTTCAATAAGGATGATAAGCTGATTAGTTCAGTAGGTTAAACAAGCTGGAGCAATATAATAATGATGAGTCTTAGACCACACCAAGAACAAGCCATACAAATGCTACGAGCGTCACTACGCAAGGGCAACAAGCGCCCAATCCTAGCAGCACCATGTAGCTTTGGTAAGACGATAACAGCAGCATACTTACTACAGGCAGCAGCAGCTAAGGGTAAGCGCAGCATCTTTATCTGCGACAGGATTAAACTAATCCAACAAAGCCTTGAAGCATTTAGTAAAGCTGGTATGAACTTTGGTGTCATCCAAGGTAATCACGAGCTAACCAACTACGCAGCACCCATTCAAATAGCCAGTACGCAGACACTAGCCAGACGTAAGCGCATACCTGAATTTGACCTAGCCATAGTCGATGAGTGCCATACGCACTACGCTAGCCTAACTAAGATCATGTCTGCCTATAACAACGTACCGTTTATTGGCCTAAGTGCCACACCCTATTCTAAGGGGCTAGGCGAGCATTACGATGATCTTATAGTTCCTATAACGCCTCGTGAGCTGCTAGCGCAGAACTACTTATGCCCAGTAGACTACTACGGTGGGCGCAGTGTTGCCTTAAAGGGTGTTAAGACTAAAGCGCTATCTACTGGTGGATCTGACTACGACCCAAAAAGCCTAGCTTCTGCCACAGAAGACGATAAGGGTTTAGTGGGTGACATAGTAAAGAACTGGATTGAGCATGGTGAGAACGGGCAGACAATCGCCTTTACGCCTAGTATCAAACACAGCAAGCACTTGGTAGAGGTGTTTAACGCAGCAGGTATATCAGCAGAACATATAGACGGCTATATGGACGCAGACGAGCGAGACATTATCTACAAGGCCCATACTAAGGGTGAGTTTAAAGTGCTGTCGTGTAGTCGCCTACTTAACACTGGTTACGATGAGCCTACGGTATCCTGCCTGATAGATTGTTTTCCAACTAAGTCACTCATTGCATTTGTTCAACGTGCTGGTCGTATCATGCGTACAGCAGAGGGTAAGACTAAAGCTATCTACCTAGACCATGCTGGTAACGTAGCGCGTCATGGATTTGCTGAAGATGTTATCCCAGATGTACTAGATGACGGTACGCAGAAGTTCAACGAGAAGAAGCTAACCAAGAAGAAGAAGGAAGCGAAGGTTAAAGAATGCCCACAGTGTACACAGCAGATGGTTGGTCTGCGATGCAAGTGCGGTTACGAGATACCGCTAAGGGAACAGCTAGAGTCTACAGATGAGATTCTAACCAAGCTAACTCCTGAACAAAGAAACAGAAAACACACAAAAGAAGACAAAAGTGTATTCTATTCTGAGCTATTGTTATACACTCGTGGGAAGGGCTATAAGGATAGCTGGGCTAGCCACACTTACAGAAATCGCTATGGATGCTGGCCCAACTTTATTACGCCTCGCATGGTTAATGGCATAAGCGATGAAACTAGAAAATATATAACAAGTACCCAGATAAGGTACAGCAAAAGGAGTAAAGCAGCATGAGCGTAGAAGCGATATTAATGATGCTAGAGGGCGTTAAGTCTAACGGGGCTAATAAGTGGATGGCACTCTGCCCAGTACATGGTGACAAATCGCCTAGCATGGGCATTAAGGAATGTGACGATGGCACTGTACTAATGAACTGCTTTGCCTGTGGAGCTAATGGGGTGGAGATAGCAGAAGCTGCTGGGGTTAGCTCAAGCGAGTTATTCCCACCTGACTCAAGCCGTCCTACTGGGCCTAGCCGTGAGCAGAGAGCTACCATTGAGACAGACAAGGTCATCATGCTGATCTATGAGGCTGATAAGCGTGGAGGCAGGGATCAGACGCTGGCTGATTATCGTAGGTACAGGTTAGCTACAGAGCGCCATGCTGCGATGACTAATAAATAATTCGTAAATAGTTAACAGAAGTGTTGTCATCATGTACAGAAGTGTGTATACTATTTGTAAGTTAAGTAAATAAACAAATAAAGGTGAATAGCATGAAAACATACGAACTTATCAAGGCACAAACATTTGGAAGTGGTCGTGAAGGGTTTCTTAAATACATTGTAGAGCCTGACCCTAAGAGAGAAGGTTTGTATAAGTCTAGCGTTATTCAGATTGTAGGCGGTGAAAGCAATAAATTTTCTCACCTTTACGGCAAATGCAACCAAAGCGAAATACAAAAGCTAATCGCTATATCAACCGAAGTATAAAAATAAGGGGCTTCGGCCCCATAGGAGCAACTATGAACCCTTCACAATTAAAGCACGTAGAAATCGATGGCGTTGAATGGCGTGATTATCCAGACTTTGTAGACGCTTACATTGTGTACGCTGAGGATGGTAATGGGAATGCATTGTCAGAAGATCAGTTAAATAAGATAGCAGAAGATCACCCAGACTTTGTACAGGAGATGGCCCATGAGCAAATCCCTTTCTAACATTTTAGTGAGTTGTCTTGGATCTGTAATTGGCATAGTATGTTGGTTATGGTTTATTGATGGGATACTTGGATGATTAACGAACATTACCGCAGGACATTATACTCATCAGAGGAAGCTAAAGAGGTTCTACGCAGGAACGATGAGATGATGGATGCCAAGGCTAGGAAGATAACAGAAGCCCGTACTGGGGTAGATGATATCAAGACAGCTAAGGCATTGGGTATGACGCTGGAAGAGTATCTGGAGATGATAGGGTAACGCACCTTATAGGGCGCATTGTATACTAGAGGTTACATTAAAAAGCCTTACGGGGATGTACAAACTACCTTACATGACGCAGAAAAGTGTCAGAGTTGTACAGTTATATGTACAAGTGATATTACATACATAGATCACTAAAGCGCACTAAAATGCGTGTATTGCACACTAAGTAGCGCGTTAAAGTGTAGCTCAAGGCTTACATTGTACACTATGAGGTGCAGAAGTTTAGGCAGTGAACCCTCTATTGGGCAAACTATAGAGTTGGGTAGCGACCTACCGCATTCGTAATATGTACGGACACTGCTAATAAGGGTGGTACATGGGCTTTAGCGAGCTTCGCCCCGATGCCCCGTTGAGGAGGTTAGGCCAGACCTAAGAAAGATCGACATGCCCAGCCCGTATGGGGGGAAGACACTACGGAAAGACGTGTAGGCATGTGGTAAGCCGTTATGAGAGGGTGTGATGGACACCTTGAAAGCCCACCTAGTTAACGCTAGAACCCATCAACTATTAAGTGGAGAGAGTAATGAGCAATCAATGTGACGGATGTATCAGGGGGATCCCTGTAGTTAATGGGGTACACCGAGACGCACAGTACTTTGGTATGGTGTGTAGTAAGGAGAGGTATAATGAGAAACCTAAGATGAGTAGATTACTACGCAATGCCATACAGACCCCTGATGGAACCATACTGGAGTCAAGAACACGACACGACTATAAGGAATATGAGGACGCTAATGGGTGTGTATACATCGTTGATGGTGGATTAGACTATTCAAGGCGCATGGTTAACAAGGATGCACCAGCTACTGAACTAAGCATAAGTGAAGATGTACTGCATAGTGTTGCAAGGGAGTTTGTAACGTGGGGAACCTATGGTAAACAGCAAGATCAACCTCTGTCTTACATAGCTATTATGGATATGGAGACTGAACATCTTGAGGCTGTACTGGACACCCAAAAGAATATGTACCCACAGGTAAGGGATCTTATGAAGGCTGAACTAGAGTATAGAGGTTTGGCTAATAGTGTAATCAGTTACGGTGGCAAGTAAAGGTGGTATAATAAACCATTAAGTTACAGTCCACCCCTAAAGCGGAGACGATCATGGCAAGACCTACGAAGTATACCCCCGAACTATTAGCAAAGGCTAATACATATCTATCTACCTATACTCGGTTAATACCAAGCCACCAAGATTTATGTATCCACCTAGACATATCTGACGCTACACTATACAGGTGGGCAGAAGAGAAGGCTGAGTTTAAAGACATATTAGCTAAAGTTAAGCAGATGCAGTTCGTAGTAGCTATGGATGGAGGGCTAGGAGGCGAGATGAACGCTAACCTAGTGAAGCTATTAATGGGTAAGCATGGCCTGTCAGAGAAGTCAGTAGTAGACCAGACCAGCAGTGATGGATCTATGTCTGCACCTACCGTTATACAGTTAGTGGCTAAAGAATTTGGTGAGCTATGAGTGAGTGGATTAGCGTTAAAGATAGCCTACCTAGTAATGGTCAAGAGGTTTTGATCTATGACTATTCAAGTGTATTCTGGGGCTTGTTTGCTAAGGGTGAATTTTGGGAAGCGGATAGTGGAAGCATGGTTAGTGACACTCCATCATACTGGATGCCTACTCCAGCACTTCCAGAATGACTTCAGTAGACATAGAGCTACCACCTAAGCTAGTACCGATCTTTGAAGGTGAAGCAAGATACCGAGCAGCCTATGGCGGTAGAGGAGGAGCCAAGTCTCGTGCCTTTGCCATGATGACTGCTGTATGGGGTTACAAGTTCGGTAAGAGCGGACGCACAGGTCAGATACTATGCTTACGCCAGTACATGAACAGCCTAAGTGAAAGCTCATTCGCAGAGATTAAAAGCGCCATCCAAGCAGTGCCATTCCTTAACGACTACTACGATTGTGGCGACCATTACATACGCAGTAAAGACGGACGAATCAACTACAGCTTTGCAGGCTTAACACGCAACATAGACAGTATTAAGTCAAAGGCCCGTATCATACTGGCATTCATTGATGAGGCTGAGACTGTAAGCGAAGAAGCCTATATGAAGCTGCTACCGTCTATACGTGAAGAGAATTCAGAGTGCTGGGTAATATGGAATCCGCAGTCTAAAGACTCAGCTACTCACAAGCGGTTCAGAGAAAACACACCAGAGTCATGCAAGATTACTTCAATCAACTGGCAAGACAATCCGTGGATGCCAGAGGTTCTGACTAACCAGCGTAAAGAAGACCTAAACCTACGACCAGACACTTACGGTCATGTATGGAACGGTGACTTCTTAGAGTTTCCAGAGGGAGCATTCTGGCTAAGGGAGATTAACAAGGCTCAGGCTGATGGCAGGATAAGCAAGCTACCAGTAGTAGAGGCTCATCCATGTATGACGTTCTGGGATATTGGAGCTTCAGACGGCTGCGCTATCTGGGTGGTGCAGCAAGTCGGGCTAGAGTTTAGGTGTATAGACTTCTACGAAGCGTGGGGTGAATCATACTCACACGCTGTGAAGTGGATCAAGAGCCTAGACTTAGTGTTTGAAGATATGTACCTCCCACACGATGCCGACCATAAGCGCCAAGGGCAGGTAGCAAACAAGTCACCTAAGCAGATGCTAAAGGAACTAATGCCATCGTCTAACTGGCGTATAGTTCCACGCATACAGGACATTTTGTGGGGCATACAACAAACGAGTGACGTTTTTCCGTATTTGTACATTGACGAGGTTAAGTGCGCTAAGGGCTTAGATCACCTCAAGGCGTACAGGCGTAAATGGTCAAACAGTGAGCAGAGATGGTCGCACATTCCAGATAAGAGTGAAGGCCACTCAGAGGCCGCTGACGCGCTTCGGCAGTTAGCACAGGCATTCGCTGCTGGTGACTTAGGACGTAGCAAGAGCAAGCATAGAGGGGCGCTTAAACGTGGGCTTAAAGGTGTTGCATAATCGTGGTATAATCTGAGCATATTTATTATAGGGTTTGGTTATGGGTTTATTTAGTGAGGGTGTTGGATTGCTTGCACCAACCATTAAGTCAGGCGTAAAGGCTGGTTCTGGCCTTATAGATGAAGCTACTGATTACGTTAAAGATTTAATGTTCTTGCATGGAACAACGCCAGAAAAGTTGAATCTGTATGATGAGATTGGCGGCCTACCCATGCCATCTATGGCTGTTACTCAGAAGGATATCCCGTTTAACTGGGGTGATATTGACTTAGTTGGAAAGCCTGATAACTTCGACCCTAGATTAAATAGCCTAAATGACCTATTTAGTGCTGATGCTTATACTATAAGAGGCAAAGAGCCTTTTAAGATACCAAACAAGAACGCTTGGAAGTTGTTTGATGACGATTTTCACGGATCTGAAGGAGCTTCTATGGCTCCTTACTTGATCCATAAATTAGAGAATAGCGCCACTAAAGCTAAATCTGGCCCAGAAGCCTACCGCATAATGAATGAGTTTTTTCATCATCGTGGTGGTGGTGGGTATGCTAAATTTGCTAATGAGAATAGCATAGAGATACCAACTAATAGTATGGGATCACCGTCAGTTTTAAAACTGAAGCATATAATTACAGAGAATCATGGGGAGGCTTACAATAAGTGGGCTTCAGATAAGATAGATTCATACTTCCAGCCAGAGTGGTTCTATAAGGACAATAGTAACAAGACTAAATTGTATGACGCTGACGCTATGTCTAAGTTAATGAAGAAGGAGCGAGGCAAGGGAACGGAAGGTATAACATCTGGCGAAGGTTATGAGAGAGCTATGGAGGCCACTAAGTTTAAATCTCTTGATGATGCGCGTAGCAATAAAGGTCTTTTAATGCCTGCTGAAAAAGCGAAGCAAATGTTTTCTGAAATGGACTACCAAGACGGACTACCACCAACAAGTTACTTTGAGTCTAAGCCAGCGCGTACAGTTGGCCTTGATGAGTTTGCTGGGGCAATTGTTCCAGACTTTATAGATGAAAGATCGTTAAGAACATTACAGAATCGTGGACTACAGGTTGAAACTTATAAGGATGCTGCTAGTCGTTTAGCCGCAAGAGATAAGTTTAAGTCTGAGATGTTTACAAACCCAATCGCTACAGCAGCAGCAGGCGCGGGCGGTATATTAGCTATGTCTGCTAGTGATGATAGTGAGGCTGGTGTGGTAAGCTCAGGAAAGAAAGCTGTTAGCGGCCTGCTAGATATGTCTACGCCTGCAAGAATGCAACGTGCAGATGATATGGGCTTTGATAGAGATATTTACCATAAAACTTGGTCTGATACATTTGATGAGACTGGTTTTGAATCGTTTGACCCTAAAAAGATGCAAACCTCGGATTATGGTTATGCTGGTAAAGGGATATATTCAACACCTGAGCCTTTAGGTGGCACAACCTATGGCAATATAACAATGCCGTTAAAGACAAATATTAAAAACCCTTACGTTATGACTGCTGATAACTTTCAGGATGAGATTACTCCTTATCAGTGGATACCAAAAAATGAAGATAAATACGGTAGCCTAAGCGCCTCATCCGATGCATGGACTAAGATGATGCAAGATAAGGGTTACGATGGTTTTGTTGATGGCGCAAGCAAGAATGGTGAAGTTGTAGTATTTAGCCCATCTAATATCCGATCTAAGTTCGCCAAGTTCGACCCAGCAAAAGCATCATCATCTAACCTGCTAGCCTCTAATCCAGCAGCTACATTAGGCGCAGGCATATTAGGGAACACCATAGGCCAAGAGTCTAGTGGATTGCTCGCGCTACAACAGGGCCGTGATGCTTTGTTAACGCCACAAGAGTCGCAGTATCTTAGAAACCACGCAGCATTACAAGAAACGTTAGGCACTAAAGACAACGAGAAGTTCAAGTATGGTAATCTGCTACCTATGAAAATAGACAGGGAGTCAGGCGACTATAGTCTAGCGATGACAGGTTTACTACGGGACATTATAGAAGCTGGGTATGATGTTGGTCAGTCTAGGAAGACGGGTATACAAAACCCTCAATCTATCTGGGATATTATATTGTAAGCATAGACTGCTGTATCTGATATAATGAGCGAAACTATAGGTAATTAAATGGCTATTTCAACATACGCAGAGCTGCAAAGTTCAATCGCAAACTTCTTAAACCGCGATGACCTGACAGCTACAATCCCAGACTTCATTGCCTTGGCAGAGTCGTCTATCAGCAACGAGGTACGTCATTGGCGTATGGAGACACGCTCTGAAACTACGGTTGATAGCCAGTTTACTGGGATACCTAGCGATTGGTTGGCTACTATTAGGTTTCATTTGGAGACTGATGGTACGACTGACCTACGGTATCTATCACGCGCTGAAATACAGACAATGAGAGCTAATAGGGATGACTCTACTGGTATCCCACGCTTCTATGGTCATAGCGCAGGTCAGTTCGAGGTAATGCCTACTCCAGACGGTTCGTATAGTTCTATACTGAACTATTATGCTAAAATACCTGCATTGACAGATAGTGCTACGACTAACTGGCTGTTAACGCATTACCCAGACGTTTATTTGTACGGTGCTTTGCTACATTCAGCACCTTACTTGAAAGAAGATCAACGCGCCCAAACATGGGCTGCTTTATACACATCGGCTGTAGAGCGTGTTAATGACGCAAGCAGTAAATCAACAGCGTCAGGCTCAGGTCTACGCTTAAATATTAGGGCTTATTAACATGGCATTTACTACATTCCTGCAAAATGAACTACTAGATCATGCCTTTCGCAATACGGCTTACACGGCCCCTGCGACTGTCTACATCGGTCTTTACACAACAGCTACTGGCGTTGGTGGTACGGGTACAGAAGTCTCAGGCGGCTCATATGCTCGTCAGGCTATGGCATTTGATGCTTCTGCATCTGGCGCTATCGATAATACATCTGCTGTAGAGTTTCCAACCGCTTCTGCTAGCTGGGGTACGATTACCCATACGGCTGTATTAGACGCTTCTACATCAGGCAATATGCTCGCTCAGTCTGCCCTAACAGCTAGTAAAGCTATCGGTGACGGTGACGTGTTCCGATTCCAAGCTGGTGAGTTCGATATAACCCTTACATAGCCATGAACGGTTATGGTGCAGCTAACTTTGGCGTTAACATCTATGGGCAAGCTGCCTATGTAGACGCTATTGCAGCGATTAGTGCTGCATCTGCGTTAACGGCTGATGGTCAGATATTGCAAGATGGTGCTGCTGTTATACAAGCTACATCTTCTGCTACTGCGTCAGGTCAGATAGTATTTCAAACTGCTGCTACTATAGCGGCTGTTTCTACGCTCACGGCTAATGG
>Ga0307994_1001300_pt1 | contig 15361 bp, 18 predicted proteins | sample EllFjometagen261_FD_203171 | JGI IMG/M metagenome (GOLD analysis project Ga0307994, IMG submission 203171) | Marine microbial communities from Ellis Fjord, Antarctic Ocean - #261 | ecosystem: Environmental > Aquatic > Marine > Unclassified | place: Southern Ocean | collected 2014-11-02 | reverse complement strand
CCAGCATATGATAGAACTTGTTAATGATGCACAGGTTAGTAGCCAACATAAATTTCTCATCCGTTAATAAAAACAAAAACAATATAATTTATACTGTATTTTTATACTGTTCTTTTGGAAAAGTATTTGGAAAATATCTTGACAGGCATCTCTTCACGAGTCGATGGGATAAAAGATTCATATTGTTTTTTTACTTCGCTTGCGAACATTTTGTTTTTTCGGAGACGATTTAGCCTGGTTTTTTCTGCATGACACGCTGGACACAATGCTTGTAAGTTTTCAGAGACATCTTGGCCACCGTCTTGCAACTCCATAATATGGTCAACGTGAAAATCAGGGGGGATAGGAAAGACGCCACATTTATTACATGTGTAACGTTGGCGAAAAGCGATTTCAATTCGGAGTGACCTGCTCAAGACGCGTTTTGGGATTTTTCGTGAATATTTGGAAAGTTCTTTTCGTACAGCATGTAAATTTTGGTCTACTTGGTAACTGTTAGTGAGATGCCAAGTAAAAAATGCATAGGCGTCTTTACAGGAGATTACGATGTCCCCGTCCGGACGAATACGAATAAGTTCTTTACATTCGAATTCGTACCGATCTATTCGCAAATCGAATTGTTGTGGAGACATTTTCATCAAAGAACGTACAAGAACAAGCGATATATAATATTCATTATTGAACAAAATTACCTCCATTCTGTATTTGTATCATTTCTAAGAAAGATCCGATTTATAGGTATATAAATGCCATTTTTTTAAAACAATGAATGAATGAAATTCGGGACGCTCCAACCATAGACCCGACAATGATAAAGCGTCAACGAATCAATCCCACCTCTACCATCATAAATATGGGAGGTTCCACATCCGCAAAATCATCAATCCAAATAAATGTTGTCCCTACTCCCAATGAACCGACCAAACAACAAATCGAACGACAGAAAACACGAGCAAATATCACAGAAATAAGATTCAGAAGAGCCTTAAAATCAAACAATTCAAATATGTTATTGAAATGTCTAGAGTCAGGACATAAGCCCAGTGTACTGCAATGGTTGCAAATTATAGGGAAATTGCACGTAACTACCGCGCTTAACTGTGTTCGTAACGCCAGAATTTTAGAGCCCCTATGTGTTGCTTCAGCCATACGTCGACAACATCGAGCATTATTCAAAGAAGTATTGTCGCGCGTCGATAACGTACCAAGGGATCAAATGGAGAGTCTCATGTCGGTACCAGCATACTATTTAGACGTATGTCTTAAAAAAGGACTCGACCCAAATATACATCTCAAAAACAAACGCCTTCCCTTAGAACACGCCTGTTCACATTCACGTATTGCGCATATTGAAATTCTTTTACAAGACAACAGAACAATTGTTTCACAAAACGTGTGTCGATTTATGATCCGACAACCAAAACAACAGAAATATGCCGAGAGAGCAATTGAATTGTGCAAAGACATAGTGCCAACCATGATACTAGAAGCTGTCGTAGCAAACGTAACGTCAGCTTTGGGTTCCATTATGAAAAAACTTGAACCAAAGTACCAAAGTAATCCGAACTGGGATGAGATCACACATATGATGATGTGTCCTATTTTAAGCGATTACACTACAGACATTGTCAAAACGCCAGTCAATGATCATTATTACGACAGACAATCGTTGTTGCAATGGGTCAGGGATAAAGGTAACGATCCTTTGACAAGAGAGGACTTACAGGAATCGGATTTGTTGTTACGATCTGAATTTTTGAAAGAATATGCAACTAGCTTACTTTGTAAAATAAAAAAACTGGAATAATTTTTTAAATAGTTGTTACCTTGTTTAAATTTTCAATACATTTGAGCCTTTTTGAGTATATAAATGTTACTATTTTTAAATACAACGATGTCCAGAATTCGACGTAATATTATTCGGCGAGATCGCGCCTACGCATTGTTGACACAACTTGAATCAGAACATTCTGGACTTTTGTCCACAGATATGGAATCGAAATTATTGGCAATTTTGAGAGATATACCGTCCAACAAATTTCAGTCAAAATCTTCACCAGAATGGGAAACGTTCGAGTGTGTTTTTAAATCTGCCCATCTGCTAGGAATTGTGAACACTGAAACCGTCGGTGATATGGAACCAACACATTTTCGCCAAGTGTGGAAAAATATTCGGAAAAATAAAACGTCCAAGTTGATAGATTTCTTAAATATTACACAAAGTTACGTTTAATAGTTCTAATTTAAATTATTGCGAACAATACAACGAACCAAACATTTGTCTATTATCATATTTGTACATGAGACGTCGCACGCACCATTCTTTAATCAATTCTTCTCCGAACGCAACGTAGTTACGTTGGCCACACAAGCTCGAGTTTTTATTTGTGAACTTGTAACATAGATTGCGCCGATGTTCAAACCAACCATCTGGGTGAGGCATACGCAATGAGGACGTATCGACTTTGCGAATATTGCTCTCGAATTTGCTTTCGAGTTGTGACGTTTTCAGGCGCAAAGATTGAAGCAACGCTTCTGCCTCTGAAATCTGTGTTCTTTTGGTTCGAATTTCGTTGAGCGTTTGCAAAGCGAAAGCCATTTGTTTATCCGCAATAATCTTTTTACGGTATCGTTTAACATGCTGCCACCATATTTGGATTATTGTTGCGTAGCTTGCAAACCATTCTTCTGGCGGACCGTATTCGACTGCGGCCGTGTTTGAGTTTTCGTGTACGTGGATGTCCATGGGTAAAACAAATGGTTTGTCTTTGGGCCAGTTACTCGCGTAACCACAACGCACATTTTCGTCATACTCGACGCCCCAGCGAAGACTCTTAGAATCAATTATATGAAGTATTGGCCCTTTTGGTGCCACATCACTACTGAATCCATACTCACTACCATGTTCGGGGTCTTCGTCACTACTGTCAGGGTAATGTTCAGGTTGTTCTCTACAATGCCAATATTCTTCGTGGTCAGGATTCAGTTGGTTTGCATGATTATCTAAGTCGGCCTGATTCATTTTGCTGTTCATTATTATTTACAATAAATAAAAATATTATGTGTAATATAAGGAACAAATTGACAGTATTTATTCTGGACGATTCATACCAATATGTCAGACGACGATGATTGGGAAAACAGTGAGGAAGCACTCGATTTAATTACTTGGCTTGACGATGAGGTAGCTCCACATCCATTCGAGAAAAAACCAGTGCAATCGACCAGAGCGAGTGACGATGTTCGTAAATTAGATTTTTGCACTGATAATACTCCAGCGCGCATAGTGTCGGCTCTTGAAGATCCTAATTATTACAAGAAACCTGCCGAACTGATGGACCTAGTAAATTTCTTATTTTCAAAGGACAATAGTGACCATGTTGTCTGGGAATCTTTTAAACCATACCATGCGAATTTATTGGCTTATCAAATCGCTTCTGGTATTGGCGATGGTTCGGTCACAGACGTCTCCATTGTACGTGAGTGTTATAAAACTATTGTGACAATAATGCAAAACTCTGTTTCAAACGATGCGCCACTGTTGACTCACGACAATGTGACAACAAAAACGGTATACCATCAGTGGGTTTCGAAGGAAACGCCAGGAGAATTTGGTAATTTTTCTTTAATTTTCAACTTTTTGTACGATTATTATAAAAATGACAGGAGTCGCCAATATTATGGAGTGGGTAAATTACCAATGGAATAGATGTATAAATATGGGATTGTTGGAAAAAATGTCTTATCGTCAAATGTCTACAAAAGAAGTGCGTCCACTGGAGGATTTTAAAAAAGTTGAATGTGAAAAGACGGGTACTATATATTATGAAAATGCTGTTTCTAAAGAACGCCAATGGACATTAAAATCCACAAAAGAAAATAAAAAATAACGTATTTGTTTAAATCTACTATCTGTATAAATGATTCCTCTCTTAATTTTTTATTTATTTCTGGGTTTTTCCTTTCAATTTCCATCTGTGGCGATGCGTTATTGGATGATGGATACTGTACAGGTATCACCCGCGCAAATGGCGGCTATATTTGGCGTTGTCAGTATACCATGGTGTTTGAAACCTTTGTTTGGTTTTATTTCCGATTCAAAGCCAATATTTGGATATCGTCGTAAACCGTATATGATTATTGCGGCGTATATATCATCGTTAATGTGGATAATATTGCCTTTCTGTCCACATGATGAATTTATGATTACGTTGGTGATGACTCTGTCGTCAGCGGGTATGTGTTTTGCGGATGTTATGGCGGATTCGTTGTTGGTCGAAGCGGCTCGAAAAGAAGGTGAGGAACATAAAGGCCGCATTCAATCCTGGTCGTGGATGATGCGTTTTGCCGGTGGGTTTTTGGCTTCTATTTTTGGCACGGTCGCCTACGAAAAGTTGGGATATGCGCAAGTTTTTCTGCTCAATTCGATGGTACCTGTTTTTATTGCAATTTTAGCTTGTTTTATTCAAGAACCGAAGACCAAAGAAAAGAAAGATTGGCGTAAAACTGGTTCTACGCTGTACACGGCCATCAAACAACCTGGAATTTACAAACCAGCGTTATTTATTTTTATGATTTGTGTAACGCCTGGATATGGGAGTGTAATGACATTTTTTTATGAACGAGAGCTGGGATTTACTCCCAATGAATTTGGCGCGCTTGACGTGATGGGATACGTTGTGGCTATACTCGGTACCTGGATCTACAAAAGATGGCTTACCAAGGTCTCGTTCCGAAAAATTTTTGGATGGTCGTTGTTCATTTCATTTGTGTTGGAAAATACTTTGCTTTTTCTGATTTTCCATACAAATCGTCAAATGGGAATACCTGATTTTGTTTTTGCGTTTGTAGAACGTGTTGTTATTACACTCGTCGGACAATTTATTACAATGCCAATGGTTGTTCTTGGTGCACAATTATGTCCACCAGGCGTGGAAGGTTCGTTGTACGCGTTATTGATGTCAATAACAAATATAGGCGGCGTTGTTGCCGAAGAATGGGGTTCTTTATTGACAAATATGTTTGGGGTTACGGGGACCAATTTTATCAATCTGTGGAAATTAATGTTGCTTTGTCATGCCTTTGACTTAGTTCCTCTGACAGGATTGAATTTATTGCGTTCTCTTGAAAACGAATGAATCTATTTATTTCACAAATGACTCTATTTAGTTGTTTATAATTTAGCAGAATGCCACCGAAGAAAAAACGTCGAATACGCGAACATCCACATGTTGAGCAATGGATGACAATATCGACATTATCGCAAGATGTTGCGCGAATAACGAAGCAACAACAACAATATATCGCATTATTGCTGCAAATTTCTGAATTGACGCAGCATAATGTCAATGTCCCTGACAATCCATGGACGGGGGAACAGATAGATTTCAAAGACGTCACTGACTATATATTATCATGGTTGGACGATTTCGATGTCAATCAACTGGAGTGCAAACAACAAAGAGATAATGCATTAATTGATTTGAAAAAATCAGACATATCAGATGACAATGCGTTAAAGATGTTGGCGGCTGCATTGACAGAAGCAGAAATTAATTTGAAAATGATGGATAATTTTGCTGTCAAATGGAAAAAAATAGTGCGGTATGAAAAAGGTTCCCTACGCGAACATACTGAAAAATGGTTAAAAAGATGGCTGAAGCAATGGGAATCGACGAACACTACAAAGTCTCAACGTCTGTCGAAGTTTCAAGAGGTATTAATTCTTGTTTCTCAGGAATCTGTGATGACTTCCACTTCCAATAATCCAACCATGTGAAGAAGGCTCCCATGAAAATACCACATATAATAAAATATGAAGATAGAATATACATGACAAGCGTTGGTTGTGTTGTAAGAATTGAAAATGCGAGTAGCAAAAGAATACCTGTTAGAAATACGCCGACTGAAATGTAAATAAAAATCATTTTTAAGAAACTGTTTTATGTATTTATATTCATTCTGTTTTTTTTTCAAATGCATTTGATGGAATTCTCATTTTTGCAAACGTATTTGATATAGTTTGGAGGCTTTCGTGTAACATGTCTTTAAACAATGATATGTAATATTTATTGAGCGTCGTATAAATCGATACGGAGTACTGATAACACAGATCCAAACTCGAATAAACCACAAGAAACAAAGAATAGCAATGATGTACTGTAACATAATGAACATTATTTATTTGTCTTTATACTCTTTTTCGTTTACGTTTTTTACTTTCTTTCTTCACTTTTGAAGAGCCCTTCTCTACCCAATATAGTCCTATTAAGATGGCATCTGCCACATCATCGCGTTTCTTTACATCCAGGGAATTAAACCATGTTTTGTTTTGTGGAGTTATATCTAACGAAGGTATTACATTTACAGAAGCTTTTTTATTTTTAGCATAATTGCCTGTCGAGATGCCAAAATGGCAATTAACAGACCTTTTTGAAATTAACTGTGATTTCCCCCAAAAAAAACATTGAAATGCCGTCTGGATAACTTTAAATTTTGCCGCCATCTGAATTTCAATGCAAATGACGTCCGCAACATCAAACACTGTTTTCGAGGCTGTAATAAAATCATGCACCAGCTGTGGATATTTGGTGTGCATTGCCTTCGGTTGGTCTTTAAGTAGATTGTATCTACCAAAGCTTTTGAATCTACACTTATTGGTATCGTAGACGGACCATCCTAAGTTTTTGATACCGGGGTCAATCGCAACAATGATCATTTTGAAACTTTCGAAATAAAGTTTATACTGTAGAACACAGAATCCCTTTTCCCTATAAAGGTGTTCACAAATACAAAATGGCAACTGTTCAAAATCCAGATTGGTTAGCTTCCGAAGAAATGGTCACATGGTTATCTGACACTAATTTTCCCTACACCACCGTCCATCAGATGCTCAAATATATACGTATTAAATGGCCAAACGCTTTTGAACGCATCGTTCTGTTAGACGATGATATGCCACAATCTTATGCACACTGGTGGTGTCATTGTCGAGCAAATTACCGCAAAACAAAAAACCCACTTCCACAATATGTGGAGGAACCTACAGAAAGGATATCTAATTATTTACTATGGTTAGATATGTTGGCCATTGACATATCGATTTTAAAAGATGAAATTCACCACGAAGGAGTTCCAAGACTTTATGGAAACGAAATACTATTGAATAAGGGAGACCCTACAAAAAGACATTCAAGACGAGAGACTGTCAAATTTATCGTGGACAAAGGCAAACAAGTTTTTGAAGAAAGGGGTTTTTATAAAGGGTTACAATGGTGGCAAAATCAATGTAAAGTAGTTAATTCTTTGTAGATTGTAGAGTTATATTTATATCCAATAAGTGAAGCGCCAGCATAAATCCAGATAAGCATCCTATAAAGAATAGGATGGTTAATAATAAGATCACTCGCATTTCGCCATGATTGTTACACATGACCATCAATGCTACTAATAAAATATAAGCAGAGATGCCAATCGACGACAATAAATTTTCTGCCATAAATACATCTGAAAATGTACCATCTGATAAAACGAGAGCCAAAATACATCCAATCGCAAAAAAACACATCACTACCAACCAATAAATTTTGGACACGAACGATTGTAAATCACGTAGTTTCATTAATTCATACACTGTATCTGTTTTCATTTTCCCAGATTCAATATCTGAAGATAACATTGTATCATTTTCTTCTGTTCCTACTCCTGCGCGACGTGACATTTTTCATAGTTCACAAATTCATATATACCCAATTCACTATGTATAATTTGGATTTTCACGATCCTTCAACATAAGACGGTATTTTGTCATGTCCAATTCACGCTTCAATATATTATTACGGTCCATCAATTTATGATATGCCCCCTGTATCGTTCCCAAATGCTTTTCAAGCGTATCGCAATGTTTCTTCATTGAATCAGCGTCATTTTGTGCTTTTGCGTACATACAACGCATTTTCAGCAAATATGGAAGGATAAAAGCCATAGTTTCTTCCGCTGTGGGCACTGTAGCTCGCATGCGTTTGTGCATATGTTCCACCTCCTGATCAAAATCGGCCGAACGTTTGTTTCCACTGAAATCTGGCGTTTCAACGCGATGGCGTTTATCGCTGTAGTCACAATAGTCATCGCGTTGTCTTTTTAAGCCAGTTGCGACCAACGGTGGGTCGCAAAAGCGTTTATTTGCAGCCAATGTGGGTCCTTCGCGTCGCCGTTTGGACATTTTTCTATTCTATTTATTAGCTTTATACGAAGTTTAGAATTAGACCAGCATATGTGAGTTTCAAAATAGAATAGAAAATATGAACAAAAATGTTTCGAGTAAAATGTAAATGGTTGATTGAAGCATGGGGAAATACAAAAAAACAGACCATGGAGCCTGTGTTGTCAGTAAGTGGAGACAAATTGAAGGTGACCATATTTCAAAACGGAGGATGTGGCATGCGAGTCAAAACCTGCACTATATCTAAAACAGGTTCAGCAACTTTTAAAATTCCGAATTCCATACGTGCTTTTGTCGCACTTCTTGAAGATTTCGATACCATACAAATGGAAATTAACGAACAAAAACTGACAATTACCGCCGAGAGACCAAACTCGGCCCTACAATACAATTTCACAAACATAGAGCACGTTGAAGATCATTTCATAGTAGACGATCTCAAAGATATTTGCCTTTCAGTTCCCACCGATGAATGGTTAACCTTGTGGAAAACAATGCCACTCAAAGGCGAATTTGTCATAAAAATGGATAAAACAAGGAGGTCAGTGACTTTTAAACATTCGAAAGGGAGATGGGGAGCAGCTATTCAAGCCAAAGACAAGCCAAAACAATCAAAATCGTTTACAGGAGACCCATTGGTTGCCAAACGAATCTTTGCCTTCTGTCAAGCCGAAGATATGTTTTCAACCATAACATTCATGGATTGTGGTGTTTTGAAATGGCAACAAAATAACACTATAGTATATTTAGCACCTAAAAACGATTAAATTATGTTTATTTGATGTATCCTCTACGTTTACACACGTTTTCAGAGCATTCTCTTATGTCTTTCGTCCAATACTTGACCAGAGGCCATGCATTGTCAGGGATTCCCGTATATATAGCCTTCATTTGCGCAATTTCAAAGTCAGAAATATTCGCAAATGGTAAGCTGTCAAAATACTCTTTTGGCAGATGTTCTCCCGCGAGTTCTGGCGTCACAACCTCATAATCGTACTTTCCATCGTCATTAAACATGAATGGAAGCAGTTTAGGTGCCCAAGCGTTGAACGCCATCATGTGAAACGTGAAGAAAGTTGGCTTTCCAGAGGCCCAATGACTACCACCGGAATGGAATAACGAGCCAAATGTATCCGACTGTCTACGAGTCAATTCAGCGTATTCCTTGGGGTGTTGGCGCTTCGTACCGTCTGGAAGGAATCTCCACGGCAACGGGGGCGCCCCTGGAGTGTTTTTTTTTTTCAATTTGGCTGTCTTGTTATTCAACCCCGCGTAAAACACTTCTTCATGTGGATCTGTTTTCGAGTTATACGGTGATAAAAACAACGACAACGAGGGAGTCTTACGGCTGACTTCATGTATGACAGAACCCGCAAAGAGTATTATTTGTCCAGGTTTTGTCGTGCGAATCGTGACACGTGGCCATTGGGTCAATTGGTGTTGTTTTGGCATCACAAAACGACTCACTGGGCCACCCATTCGAACGTATAAATCGCGGGCATCCGGGTGATTGTTCGAACCTTGGTAGTAAGTGAAGGTTCTGCCAACAGATTCACAAACAATACAGCTAATGTTGGTCGTGTCAAGCATAACATGTTCTCCCTCCAAATGGGCTTGTTTCCAACCATCGTCTTTGTCCACAGGGTTGAAACGAAAGCGCTCAGGACAAAGTTTGAAATCGGGATCACCCGTGATTTTCGTTGCTATTTTTTGAAACACTTCCGTGTCAATGACGGCATCGTGCGAGCGCGTTGCATAGGCGTGCCACATGCCACCAGCCAAACCGGGAAGCTTGTACGTTTTCAGGGATAACGACGACGAGTTCTCAGGGACTGGGACAGTAAATTCGGGTTTGACTCTTGAGTTAAAATATCGAACCATATTTTGACCGTCCCAAGGGAAATCGATATTCGTGTTTATGATGACCGCTTCGTTCGTACAGTTCTCAATGCTCTCAATGGCTTCGTTGGTCTGTTCTGGTTCATAAATGGACGCTTGAATATCATTGTTTTGATTCGGTGTGATGCGTTTGACTGTTGACATGATTTCTTTCAAGGATTTTGAATAGAAATTTCTTTCAAGGAATTATTTGTAATGCCAATTTCTACCAATGAATTTATATATAAATTTCTTTCAAGGAATTAGTCATACCACCAATTTCCAGCCTTGAAAGATTGTTTTGAAAATGTTTCAGGTGTAAACACTGCTTCATCTCCGTCGTCAAATCTCAATGTTATTTCACGTCCTCTTTCAACAAGTTCTATTTTGATGATCGTTCCACCGTATTCTTCGCCTGGACGCTGATACTTGATTCGCACCCGGTCGCCGACTATCGGTGGCCTCCACTCGTCACTTATTTTCATGTGTCCCATGATAGCAGCAAGACCCAACGAATTTTTCCAAGAAATAAGTGCATTGATACATGTTTTGCGATGAGCGCGCTTTCCAACTTTCAAATCACGTTTATCACATAGACGTCGCAACGTAGTCAAACTCAATGCATTCAGATCTACTTCGTCCAAGTTTTCGTCAATTTCTTCATCGTCCGACTCCGACTCCGACTCTGACTCCGACTCCGACTCCGACTCTGACTCCGACTCTGACTCTGACTCTGACTCCGACTCTGATTTTGACCCTGACTTTGAGTAAAATGCGTCCCTTGGACTGGGGATTTCCAATTTCAATGTCTGGATATGTTTGACGTGTTTTTCTTTGAGCAATGCAATCATTTTGTTGTACGTTGCGACGTCCGAAATATATTTCGGGTCACGAAATTTTTCCGACAATATAAATTTCAACATGCAGTTGCTAATCCGCTTAACTTTGTCAGAGATATCAAGTTTTCTGGATTCTGCAACTGAGAAAATTTGACTAAAAATAAAAGCTTGCCATTTGTAACACTCTTGGTTGAGATGGTGTGGGTCAGCTTCAGGAACCCATAATAATTGTGTCATATTCTCTTTCTTTTGTACATATGTATCAGAATTTAGAATATACATCAACTCTCTAATCGCACAATCCGTGTACTTGGTGACGTCGTCAGGTGTTCGTGTGATAGACACCTTGTTCTTAGTAAATTTGCGAATGATTGCCACACAATCCAATTGACGAACGGGACCAATATCTCTCTTTGCCCATTCGTAGGAGAAAAAATTGTCTTCGCCAATCGTCGTGTATGGGTAAAATACCTGACCATCCCATCCACCGGTACCAATTTTGAATGTAATCAATTGAGTTGGCATTGTCAAGCGCGTTGTGGCGAATGGTCCGACGTCCGCTCCCTGAAACTTGTTATGGTTGTTGCGTTTCCATTTCTCGTATCTTTTTTCACCCGATAGATCCGTTATTGCTGTATTTCGCATTCTCCATCTGTATGTCGTAGGCAAGCCTAACAATGTGGGCTCTATTTCGACCAATTGATGCCAAAGGGAAGTGTTTGTGTGCTGTTCGTCGTACACTGAAACAACGGTCTTAAAAAATTGTTCATCTTTTTTCTTGTGTTTTGTCCAAAAGTCGTTGGATAGTTTTGTCCAAAAGTCGTTGGATACTTTTTGGTGCGCTATGAAGCTATTTTTGGACGCATTTCCCAGTCTTAGAAAGTCATTGACCAAAGCAAGTCTTTCGTAACCCTCTTTGATACGTTGGTTGGTGATGTCCACTGGTTCGTCGTTGGGTGTGGTAAGAACCTTGCCCAAACTGGGTATTGGTCTGAGTATACATTCCACCCTTTCATCTGCGACGGTGCATGTTTTCATGATATGTTTGAATTTATTTACAAAATGCAAAATCGCATTTCTGGACTCTCCAACGTTCATTCTGATGTTGCATGTTCCTTGGTCAATTTCATATGGGACAATGTTGACTTTGTTGTTGAATGTTGATGTTACTTTGGCACAATCTTCATACTGGTCTTGGTTAAAGACTGGAACAAATAAGAGAACTGACCACGATTGGTCGACCCAACTGGAAATGGCTTTCATCAACATGGTTCGGCGTGTATCGTCAATTTCATTTTCAGAATCATCGGGTTTTGCCAGTGAAACCGACAATATACATACCATTTTTCGATGATGTTCTTGCAGCCATTTCAAGTTGGGTCGACCAATCGTGGTCAGTTCCCAATCTTTAAAGGTGTAAGACACGTCTGTGTTTAGTTGTTCGACGGATTCTTGGGATTCTGCGCGGATGTGTATCGGATTTGGGTCTCTACATGCTTTTGCTAAGCATTTGTCTTCTTTTTCTTCTTTTTCTTCGAGTCCGGTTTTAGAAAAAGTCGTATACATTTCATTTGAAAATAATCAAATATATAGTATAATTTGACCAACCTGTATCAGAGCAAATGTGATCAAAAGTGAACACAAGTGCAAAGCTTCGTGAAGCATAGTATCCATCAGATAGGTATCATTAAATCACCCAATTCGCCATATAACTCGTCAGGATCGTAAGTCAATGGTTTGATTCCAATGACGGTACTTGTTTTTTATGGCAGTCAGACACTTTTTCTGTTGCTTCTCTGTCAGTTGTTTGAATAATTTTTCAAACCATTTTTCCTTTCTCAACTGTTCACCGTCTGTTACATACGCACTACATACCATCCCGAGTTGATATTTCTTAGGAACAGATCGTAGCGCATAACCGTGGCAGTGAATAGCAATGACACATAATTGTTTTGTCCGACGAGATTTTGGGATCTCTTCAAGTAGAATACCATGAGTTTGGAGCACTTTCGGTGCAAATTCCACTTTTTGTTCGTCTGTGAGCTCTTTGTACATTCTGACTAAGTCCTCATCAGTTGCCCTGTACAATTCTTTATTGTTAAAAAACAGGAGAGCTGACGTTTTGCACAATAATTCGCGAACATATGGTATTGCCTTCGGTGAATCGCGGCGAATGTCGTCAAACATTTCTTGTGCTTTGTCATCAATGTCGTCAAACATTTCTTGTGCTTTGTCATCGTAGTTACCGAAACAATATAAATGCATTCGTTCGTATAATTTTTCGCGCACAGCTGTTCTTCTAAAGACGGTTGGAAAGCGTCGATAAATATCAATAACGCTTTGTTGTGGCGTAATATCGTCTGAGATCAGTTCGAGTGCTCGATCTCGCAGTATATCTTGATACATATCTGAATGTAATACCTGTGATTCGATTGGGCCCACTATATGGTCAATGACCCAAGTTCTAATTTCTGTCATGTATACTTGACGATTCTTCTTCATTTATAGTGGCAAAATACTGTTGACCTTTGATACACAATTTTTACCAACATTGTAGTTACACCGTTTTGCCATTGACTTTCAACTTATAAATAAACACTATAAATACTATAAATATACGACAGATGGACATTGAGCGCGTTTTCCTAGAACTGACGCGGAACGTGGAACATTTAGTCCGGCCGACATCCATAGCCAGTCGGCCGCGATTTCTATTTGAAAAAGACCATGCGAAAATTCTCATTCAAAAAACATTACGACAAATGGGCGAGTTACCCTACAACGACTGGCAAGGCTTTGAAGCAAGATGGGCATGGCAAAAGCAACTCGACACCGCGGCACGTGAAAAGCCGTCGGAACACATTCCACACATCGAGAAATACCAAGACTTGTGGACAACCACCGAAAATATCATTGATACCCGTGCACTGGCCAGCGCACTGAGGCCAGACAACGTGACACTCATCGTCGGCTCGCCTTGTCCGTCTGTCATCGCAAAAGACGCCGTCGTCGTCGTTCGCAACCTAGAAGACGCATACCGGTGGAAGTGCGAAGTCAACTGGGGAACGATTTGTCTACTCAAAGTACCGTTCACCACAGAACGACGGACCGAACTTGGCGTGGCCGACGTGCACGAGCTGGCGTTTGACCAGACCATTTACATTCCATGGGCCCATCTGTGGAGTCAGTCACAATGGATTGCCGTCACCGACAAAAATCCCGTACACATCACAGCTATTGGCAGACTTGACCAATGGCCCGCAGGCAAGGGACAAGTATTTAGAGACATGCTTGATTCTAAGAAATTTGACCAAACCAAATGCTACCATGCTGCCGCCGATTGTGTAGAAATGATCGACACGGAAGACGTCCAGGAGTTTGTCACACGTCAACAGCAAAAACACAAAGTCGTGCAGTGCTTCGGCAGTTTCAAAGATATTAACTGTGACAGAGTCTTTTTGACAAAGCCGTACCGCACGCGAACCAAAAGACCCGTCGAAGACACGGATTTGCCACCGACATGTCAGCCCCTCTATGAAGAATTACGCGTGCACGCGCCAGACACTATCAAAGGCAACGCATCCGTCCAGGCCGTTCGATACTACAGAGGGCTCAAGGTGCCCGCCGCTGTCTACATCTGTTCCGAAAAAACAACACCCTTTGACATTCACGTCGCAAGGACCTACTGCAAGGACATCTTATACATTGTTAACTGTACAATATGTCTTTTCGCCATGCAAAAGAGAGCACCCGCTAGAATAACCATCAATCCCTTTATCAATCCCTTTATCAACTAAAAAAAACTCAAGTTCCTGTATTTTTACATTTTTTTATGGATGTTCTTTATAATCTCGACCGAAGCAGCCTATACATTGTGATAGACGCGTCTGGGCCATCACACTGGTTGTAGCGCGAGTGTTTGTAGACATTAATTCGAATAATAAAACAATACTTTATGTAGGGAGGAGTTATAGATTATTTATGGATTCACTACCACGTGCACGTGCAATGTTGGTTAAATTTTTCTTTGTATTTTTTGCAAGTTGCTCCTCCACAATCGGTACCACAGTGATCAAAGCACTCTCTCAAAAGACCACAGTCCCTATGATCAACCTCAAGAAAGTCATAAAAAATATACTCACATGCGGTTTGCGGTGGTGGAACACATTCGTAACAGTTAGCATTGTCCTCACAAACCGTCTTTCTGTATAGCTGTTCGCCTTCTGCACAACCGATGTAAAAACATGATGAATCTCCGTCTGAGCTATTGAACGCGACTCCACAATCTTTGCAAGCACTACTGCCAGTTTCGTCGTTGTATCTTCCTTTGGTACAATCAGTGCAAGCCGTCGCTGTCGTACTGCCAATTGCGTTGTTGTATTTTCCTGCGGAACAAGCTGTGCAACTGGTCTGTGGTGAAGCT
>Ga0307994_1001296_pt1 | contig 15375 bp, 13 predicted proteins | sample EllFjometagen261_FD_203171 | JGI IMG/M metagenome (GOLD analysis project Ga0307994, IMG submission 203171) | Marine microbial communities from Ellis Fjord, Antarctic Ocean - #261 | ecosystem: Environmental > Aquatic > Marine > Unclassified | place: Southern Ocean | collected 2014-11-02 | reverse complement strand
AAGAGAGAGCAGATGCTTCTATCTTTAGCTGCAAGGATGCTAAGGTGGCTAAGAAAGCAAAGAAGTCTGCGAAAAAAGGAGCTACTACCAATGAAATATTAGCTAAGTACAATGCTAAAGACCCATTAGCTATTACTGTAGAGCAGAATAATTTTGAAAAAGGAACAAATGAACTTTTAGATGCTGTGAGTTGGAATGCAGGTATATACAGCCTTGCAAATGAAAATGACAGAGTGAAATTTGCAAGAATTAATACTATTTTGGCACCAAGTGCTAAGCCGCTAGAGAGCAACATGGGGCAGGCTACTTCTGACTATCAAAACTACTTAGAAGCTGAATGGTTAAACGAGCTAAGAAAAAAATATCCCGTACAGATTTACGATGATAACGTTGCACAATTGTATTAATACTTATTGATAAAGAAGCTATACATACTACCTATAGTTCTAGTGCTTATCTTAGCTGCTTGCAGTACAGGAGAAGACGGAGAATTACTAGCGGAAGCCTACGGTAATAAACTATATGATACGGAGCTTAAGAAGCTTTTGTCTCCTAATATGAGTTTTGAGGATAGTGTGCTCATCACCAAGGAATATGTAAATGTGTGGCTGGGTAGACAGATTTTACTAAATAAGGCCGAAAGTGTTCTCTCTCCCGAAGAGAAAGATAAATCTAAACAAATAGAGCAGTATAAGTCAGATTTGCTCAGCTATGAAGTGCTCAACAAACTTGCGATTATGCAAGTAGATGCCTCATTTGCAGATGCTGAACTAGAGGAGTATTACGAGGAGCAGCAAGACGAGTTTGAGCTTTCTCAAAATATTCTCAAAATAAATTTCTTTAAAATACCGCTAGCCTCTCAAGACGTAGACTTGCTATGGTCTAGTTTCAAGGAAGATGATTTTGTAATCTACGGTAAGTTAAAGGCTCTAGCAGAAGGATCTGGCAATTACTATATAGACAAAGAAAACTGGGTGTATTTTGACGATATTTTAAAAGAGCTACCCATAAGCACTTACGACCAAGAGCAATACTTGAATAACAATAAATTTATAAAGATAGTAGATGGTAGTTTTGTCTATTTCATAAAGATTATCGATTTCAAAATAAGAAGTAGTACTTCCCCGTTTTCTCTAGAGAGAGACAATATAAAAGAACTACTCTTAATGAAACGCCAGCAAGAGATGGTAAAAAGTATTGAAACAAAATTGCTAGAAGAGGCGTATAACAATAAACAGATAAAAACATATTGAAAAATTTAATAGTAATAACCTTCCTGCTCACAGCGATGAGCAGTCAAGCACAAAATATACGAGTAATAGACGAGATAGTAGCTGTAGTAGGAGAAAACATAGTTATGCGGTCTGAGCTAGAAGCAGAATATGCCCAAGCACAGAAAGACATGGAGATGTATGATGGAGACTTAAAATGTGAAGTGCTCAATCAATTAGTAATCCAAAAACTATACCTACACAAGGGTGCAGTAGATAGTATCTATGCATCTGATGATAGAGTGGCCGACGAGTTAGATCGTAGGATAAAGTATTATGCCACACAAATAGGAGGCGAGAAAAAACTAGAACAGTATCTAGGCAAGTCTATAGCAGAGTATAAGGAGCAGATGCGTTCTAAGGTAGAGGAGCAGATGGTGACTCAGCAGGTGCAGCAAGCATTAGTATCTGCGGTGAAAGCATCACCTACAGATGTAAGAAAGTTTTTTGCAGATATACCAAAAGATAGTCTTCCAGAGTTTGGCGAAGAAGTGGAGCTAGCTCTAGTTACTATGAAACCAAAACCGAGTCCGTACGCTAAGCAATATGCACTCGAAAAGATGACTAAACTGCGAAAAGACGTAATGCTTGGGGTATACGAATTTGACTATGCAGCTAGAGCAAATAGTGATGATAAAGGGACAGCTATCAATGGAGGTGAACTTGGGTATTTCTCTAGAGGGCAGATGGTAGGAGCATTTGAGCGAACAGCGTTCAAACTACCTGCAGATTCTGTATCAGAGATTATAGAGACAGAGTATGGATACCATATACTGAAACTAATAGATAGAAAAGGGGAGAAAGTAAATGCCAGACATATTCTGATTAAACCACTTATTGTGAAAAGTGATTTGGAAGGACTAAAGGGTCAAATGCAAACTCTCTTAGGTGGTGTAAATAAAGACAGTATAACCCTGTGTCATGTGGCTAGCGAGTATAGTACAGATAATCAAACTAAGGATAACTGTGGTTTCTATGTAGACCCTACTACCGGTTCTCAGCAGGTGCCATTAGCCGCTTTAGATCCTGTGATGATAGCTAAGGTGAGCACGCTCAAGGTAGGTGAGTACACAAGCCCTGAGCCATTCGAAGATTTTGATGGAACATCGGGATATAGGTTCTTCTATTTAAAAGAAAAAGTGCCAGCACACAAAGCCAATCTAAAAGATGATTACCAAAAAGTGCAAGCTCTAGCACTAGAGAAGAAACAAGAAGAAACGGTAAAAAACTGGGTAACAGAATATAAAAACGGAGTTTACGTACGAATAGATTACAAGTACGAGAACTGTGAAGAAATGAGCCAATGGAAAGGATTAAGTAATTAGTATGATAGATTTTGCGGACGATAAAAAAGCGGCTGATGACTTAGCACTAAAAGTGCAAGAGCTGAAAGCAGAGATAGGTAAGGTAATCATAGGACAGCACGACGTAATAAATGGTGTTATCACAAGTATAATAAGTAATGGACATGCCTTGCTAATAGGTGTTCCTGGACTTGCGAAGACCCTCCTTATTAAGACCATAAGTGAGGCTCTAGATATGAGTTTCAATAGGATCCAGTTCACGCCAGATCTTATGCCGAGTGATATTTTAGGTTCCGAGATACTAGATGATACTAGAAATTTTAAATTCAACAAAGGACCTGTTTTTGCTAATATAGTATTGGCAGATGAGATCAATAGAACTCCGCCTAAAACACAAGCAGCACTGCTAGAGGCAATGCAAGAAAAGACAGTCACGGTAAGTGGTACAGAGTATATATTGCCTAAACCATTTTTCGTACTTGCTACACAGAATCCAATAGAGCAAGAGGGTACCTATCCATTACCAGAGGCACAGCTGGACCGTTTTATGTTTAATATGGTGCTTGACTATCCTACCACTGCCGAGGAAATAAGTATAGTAAAGGCCACTACAGGTCACATTACTGCATCTGTAAACAAAGTTGTATCACAAGAAGAAATTATTGGTTTCCAAAACCTAGTAAGAAAAGTAGAAGTAGCAGATAATGTGTATGAGTATGCTGTGAAACTAGTAGGTAGGACAAGAGCAAATAGAGAGCTAGCTACACCGTATATCAATGAATATTTAGAATACGGAGCAGGCCCTAGAGCTTCTCAGTACCTTATCGTAGGAGCTAAAGCGAATGCACTAATTAACGGTAAATATTCTCCTGATATAGAAGATGTGCAGGCCGTAGCCAAGATGGTATTGAGGCATAGAGTGGTACGAAATTATAAAGCTGAAGCAGAAAATATATCTGCAGACTCTATTATAGAAAGCATTTTTTAGGGATCCCTCAAATAGTCATTAGTTGATTTACACTATAGTAGATATAGAGACGACGGGAGGTTCCCACGGGAACAGGATAACCGAGATAGCCGCAGTAAAAACAGACGGGACTAACATTTTATCTGAATATGAGTCGTTAATAAATCCGGAAGTATTTATCCCAAAATCTATAACGCTTCTTACTGGCATTTCGAATAACATGGTAGCTGACGCACCCAAGTTTGAAGATGTAGCAGATGAGTTTTATGAATTTTTGGAGGGCACTATTTTCGTAGCTCATAATGTGAGTTTCGATTATGGAATAATCAAAAATCATTTTGAGGATTTAGGCACCACTTTTAATCAGAAAAAGCTATGTACAGTGAGACTTTCTCGTACTATTATACCAGGTTACCCATCTTACTCATTAGGCAAAATTTGTACTAATCTAGGGATAACAAATGGCAGTAGGCACAGAGCGATGGGCGATGCCAAGGCTACGATAGAGCTCTTTCATCACTTACTAGTGAACGACAAGGATGATTTTGTGTTTCACTCACTCAATCAGCTCAATAGAGAGGCAACCTTGCCGCCTAACTTACCCAAAGAAGAGTTTTTTTCCTTGCCCAATACTGCAGGTGTTTATTATCTGCTAGGGGAAGATATGAAAATATTGTACGTGGGTAAAGCCAAGGACATAAAAAAGAGAATAGTATCTCATTTTACCGAAAGCTCCAGAAAAAAAGCAGAGTTACTACGAAAGATACATCATGTGAGCTATCAAGAAACAGGGAACGAATTGGTTGCTTTACTCTTGGAATCTGATGAAATAAAAAAGCACTATCCCGCATACAATAAGGCTCAAAAACACAAGTCGAATGACTACCATGTTTGCTATTACGAAGGGCAAGATGGGGTGCTACGTATAGATGTATTTTTACAGAAGTTTGCCAAGAATAGTATTCAGAGTTTTAGCTCCATGGTTATGGCAAAGGATCATTTATATAAGCTAGTAGATAAGTCTAAGCTGTGTCCTAAGTATACAGCTCTAGAACGCACCAAAGGAAATTGCTATCTTGGCGAAAGTTGCTCAATATGCTCTGGACAAGAGACCAAGGAAGAGTATAATGCGAGAGTATTAGCCGCAACAGAAAATAAGGAAGACAAGCTAACTGCTTATATAGTAGGCCCAGGCCGCACTAGAGAAGAGGCTAGCGTAGTGGCTATACAAGAAGGCGATTATAGAGGATTTGGATTTGTGGATAATGATCTGGCCCTGAACCAAGAAGACCTATCAGACTGCATACAACCTTACAAGAATAACAATGACATCAAGCGAATAATAAAGGCATTTGTCACACATCCTATTCCTCGCATCTTTAAGATGTTGGAGGTAGATAGCCAACTCTAGTAACTAGTAGGACTGCCTATGGCAAAGGATTTCTCTATTTGCCTAAAACCGGAAGTTGATTTGCTTAGATCTTCTGTAGCACATTGTTCTAGCACCACTACTGTTTTATCTTTTCCATAAAAAGTAATTATTTTACCAGAGTGTTTTAGTCCTAGTAGTTAAAAGTGTAGCTAGTAGATAGTACGTCGATTCTACCATAAATAGATGGCTTGAGTCCTGTATAGCTAGCCTTAGAACCTAATGTCATTCGTTCCGCTAGGGACTTTTTGAAAACATTCATGTATGTTTCTAAATCAATGCTGTCATTTATGCAAGTAATGCTTACCAGCCCACTTTCGTCTAATCCTCTCTTTTCTATTGACAGGTATTAGCCTGCTCCATCGAGACTATCTTCATCTGATATTTTCCAAGTTGCAGGCACCACGAAGGAGATGCCTGATTTATGGAATGGAAAGTCTTTTCGTTTGGTGCAAGAATGGAAAATGACCAAAGTCAATCCCAGTAGCATAGCAGAGGATAATTTACTCTGAGTGAGCACTATTTTTTATTTCGTTTGTCCTTGATACTACATCCTATAGCTTTGGTGGTAGTAGTGGTAATGGCGGTGCCCGCAAGTAATGCATCTACTGCATCTTCTACATATCTTTCCGTCACATCATCTTTATCCGCATAATTGTTATCTATGGCTCCTATATACTTTACTATGTTTTTCCCTTCCTCTTTATTTAGTACGAAAATATGAGGTGTTTTAGTTGCTCCATATTGCGGATATATTTCTTGTTTATCGTCTAATAGATAGGGGAAAGTATATCCTTTAGTAGTAGCAAGTTTTTTCATTTCTTCCATTCCGTCTTCAGGCACTATAGCTGGGTCATTTGGGCTTATTGCGATAACGGGGTATCCTAATGGAGTATATTTTTTGTCCAGATCCATTATTCTGCTTTCATATGCAACGGCATATGGGCAGTGGTTACACGTAAAAGTTACTATGTATCCTTTAGCGTCTGCATAGTCGCTTAGTGATACCCTTTTATTATCAATATTGGGTAGCGAAAAGTCGGCGGCTTCATCTCCTATAGCGTATCCTGCTTTTTGAGCTTCTACTACTAGAGTCTCTTGGCTCTCTTGAGTACTATTGGTTTCGGAGTGAGATTGACTACAAGCAGTAATAAAAAGGGCTAAAATAAGTGTGAACATTAAGTTGTTTTTTTTCATACGTTGATTATTGTTTATGTTTTTCTATTGCGTTTTTCAACTCTTCTTTAGTCATTTGACCTTCTACAAAAAGTACTTTTTTATTGTTTTTATAGAACACGGTAGCGGGGATGGCACCACTCCATCCGGCATCTATAGCTGGGATCCACTCGTTCATTCTTTTATTATCGTCTAGTATGTAGGCATCAGTCGTGATGTTTAGTTTATCTATCATTTTACGAACACTTGTTTCTAAATCACTTGCTTTGTCTAGCGATACGAGTATCATTTCGTAAGAATCTTGATCGGCGTATTCATTATTCACTTCCATAAAATGCGGTAGCTCTGACACACAAGGTGGGCACCATGTAGCCCAAAAATTTACCACAACGAGTTTATCCTTTTTTGTGCTTAATATTTTTTGTAGCTCATCGAAATTTACCACTGCCGTAGTAGGTGTATGAGTACAGCTAAGTAGAGATAATAATACGAGTAAGATAGAAAACTTCATAATTTATAATTCGAAAATATGTTTATTCTTTTAAATCACCATAAGGCTACATCCTCGCACATCGGAGTGGTCCATACGTCCGGTTACTTCAAAACTGCCATCTGGGAATACTTGGCCTAAATCATCAGCGGCTATAAAAGCACAAGAATGTAGGTTGGCTAGGTCAATAATGTTGAGAGCTGCTGTACGCCCATTTGCTTTATTGCTGAGCGGATCATTGTCTGCTCTAGCCAATACTTTCATCCAGGGAGGGCAGGTATAGCGGGCACTGGCATCTGAATAGGCCTGGCTTAGTAGTTCCGTCATTCCGTATTCTGAGCGTATAGTAGCTTGCGGAAATGAAGCTTGTAAAGTACTGTAAACTTCTGCTTTTGTTATTTCTATTTTACGTCCCTTCATGCCGCCCGTTTCTATGATAGTAAACGGTTTGTTACTGGCGTATTTGTCGGCAAAATCTAGTAAAGCAAAACTTACTCCGAATAGGAGAATAGGCTTGGTACTTTGTTCTATTTTCTGAATGAGAGCATCGTGATTATAGAGATAGAAACTGTCCTCCTGGGTATTAGAGTCCATTAGGTACTTAACCATACTTACCAATGAAGAATTTTGTCTTTCTAGGTAGTTAGGTAGCAGACCTAGTATTTCGTAGTGTGACACAGGCCCTATTTGATTCTCTATTATTCTTACACAATTTTGATGATAAGAAGTAAGTGATTTTACGTTGTGCTTTGCAGTATTGGTGCCTGTGGTGCTGCTACTTTGGAAAATGGCTTGACTAGTAAAAGACTCGCTTACCACCTTATGTGTTTTGAAAAAGGATATTGGCAAAAAGGGAATCTCACGGTAATCTTCAATTGAATCGGGGTCTTTGTCAATTAATTTTAGATATTCAGCGTATACAGCATTATATTTAGCCTGAAATTGAAATAACTCTAGTGCAATTTCGTTAAAATTGTGCTCAGATATTGACCAAATAGACTGTATGTTAGGCAAACCACTCATAAAAACGTCAAAGGTAATAACTCTAGTGTTATTTGGCTTTATTTTAGCTTGCAAACCAGATCCGGTTGGCTTTGGACCTTTGCCAGAGATTCAACTAAGAAAAGTAGAGTTACTAAAAAACAGAGATGGTAATGACAGTGTTATTCGAGTGACCTTGTATTTTCAGGATGGCGACGGAGATATTGGTCTATCTGAAACAGATACGGTTTCACCGTTTAACTTTGGGAGTATTTATTTTCATAATCTGCCTGTAACTTATTTGGTGCCAGACAGTATAGGTGAGTATAGTGAGTTGGTTAACCCGAATAATAATCGACCGTATGGTAGTCAACACGAGCGAGTACCTGTACTTACGCCTACAAGTAAGTACAAGGCTATTTCGGGAGATTTGATAGTGAATCTCACAGCAAATCCCATAGGATTACGGCCAGAGAAAGTGATATTAGAGATGAAATTATTAGACAGAGAGCTCAACGTGAGCAATACAGTAGCTACTTCGGTCATTGATTTAACACATTGATGTATGGTATACTGTACAATAATAAGAATTCAAAAAAAGTATGCAAAGCAAGCGTGAGCCTTAAATTTTTATATGTTTGCATCCGTTTTGAGTACCTTAGCATAGTTTATGTATTACCTTGGGAAAACAGCACAAAATGAAATTAATATTTAAATCAACATTACTTCTCGGCCTAGTAGCCGTTTTGAGTACTCAGGCTTACGCTCAGCGATTTGCATATGTAGACTCAGATTACATCTTATCTCAGATGCCATCGTATAAATCTGCTCAAACGCAAATAGACGAACAAAGTAAAAAATGGCAAGAGGAAATAGACAATAAGTTTGAGGCTATAGACAAACTATATAAGCAGTATCAAGCAGAGAAAGTGTTGCTGACTAAAGATATGCAGACCAAACGCGAAAATGAAATAATAGAAAAAGAGCGTGAGGCGAAGAAACTACAAAATGACAAGTTTGGGTATGAAGGTGAACTTTTCAAGAAAAGAGAAGAACTGATAAAACCCATACAAGACAAAGTATATGAGGCTATAAATAAAGTAGCTAAGAATAATGGACTCGATTTCATCTTCGACAAAAGTGGAGATATGCTAATGCTAGTGTCTAACCCGAAGTATGATAGAAGCGATGAAGTACTAGAAGAATTAGGCATAGTGCCTACTAAAGGAGGGAACTCCGATGATAATAACTTACCTCCGGGGGCTGGAGATACAGACGATGATGACCTGCCACCTAGATAACTATAAAACAACATAAAAACAATTAATAAATAAACAAAGATGAAAAAAGTACTTGTAATTTTAGCCTTAGCATGTTCCACATTTGCTGCACAAGCACAAACAAAAGTAGGACATATAAACAGTAGTAATTTGTTAGAAATGCTACCAGAGGCAGATAGTATACAGAAGCAATTAGCTCAAGTTCAAGAAATGTGGCAGAGAATACTTGCCGAAAAAGAAACAGAAGCCAAAACAAAGTATAGTGCACTTATGGTCATTATAGACAAGCCTTCTGTATCTGACAGCGAGAAAGAAATAAAAACTCAAGAAGTGGAAAATCTTCAAAAGCAATATCAAGAATTGCAAAAGAGAGCAAATGATGATTTACAAATAAAGCAAGAAGAATTACTCTCTCCTTTACTAGAGAAGGTGAAGAAAACGATTTCTGAAGTAGCAAAAGCAAATGGTTATGCATACGTAATGGATACCACAGAAGGTAGTGGCATTATATATAGCGATAGTTCTTTCGATCTTATGCCTTTAGTGAAAGCTAAATTAGGCGTTAAATAATTCTATTATTAATACGTCTCAACCTATAGGCGTTTTTGATTCGGGGCTTGGTGGTCTTACCATTTTAAAAGCTCTGCAAAAGAAACTACCAAATGAGCAGTTTATCTATTATGGGGATACTGCTCATTTGCCTTATGGCGATAAGAGTGAGGATGCTCTTATAAGCTACGTGCATGCCATTACCCAGTTTTTAAAAAACAAAGGGTGTAAAATGATAGTAGTAGCCTGCAATAGTGCTACTACCGTTATAAGCAAAGCACCCAAAATTCCGTATAAGGCGGAACAAATAGTAGAAGTAATAAGCCCTATAGTAGAGCTAACAGCGAAGCAGACTAAGTACACTAATATAGGAATCATAGGAACTCGCAAGACTATAGGTTCGGGTATGTTTAATGAAGCACTCGCTCTAAAAAACAGCCGACTAAACATAACAGCAAGAGCTACCCCACTGCTAGTGCCGCTTATAGAAGACGGGTTTTTAGAAGAGAAAGTTCTTTTTCCTGTTTTTGATAGATACTTCGAAAACTTTGCAGATTGTGAGCTGCTTATACCTGCCTGTACCCATTACCCCATCATATACAAGCAAATAGAAAAATACTTTAGCAATGGTATGAAGGTGCTACACACGCCTAAGATAATAGCTGAAACAGTAGAAGACTATCTTGCTCAAAATAATTTACTGAATACAACTAGTACATCGCTACCTAGCGAGTATCATCTTTCTGATGTTACAGATGAATTCTTACGAGAGGCCGTTTTATTCTTAGAAAAAGATGTGGTCTTTACTAAGACACTCTTAGACCCAATAGAATAAGGTCAATTCCCGTTTGTAGCCCATACAAATTGATAAACGGGGTCAATTTTCGTTTCTAAAATCAACTTGTGTTTTTGTGAATACAAATAGTCCGTTAGTCAAAACTAGGTCATGAGAGCCAAATGGAATATCGAACTTAGCATAAATCAAAAGTTAAATTATGCTAAAGAATTACACACTTATCACAGTACTCATCTTTGTATTACATGCTGCTGGCTATGCTCAAAATGGAGATATCAGGGGAACAGTAAAAGAGGGAGGCGAGGCTAATCTTACTGCATTTGTACAATTAAAAAAAGGTCAAGTCATAGCAGCCAATGGGGTGGTAGACGACAATGGAAGTTTTATCTTTTCGGAGCTTACTCCGGGTGATTATACTATTACGGTATTTGCCTTAGGAGTAGATACAGTTGCCAGAAGCGTCTATCTATCAGATGGGGATTCCAAGTTTTTGGCTATCTCACTCATTAGTGGTGGAGGCGATAAACTGGGTGTTGTAGATGTAATAGTAGTAACCTTAGACAGTGACCCGCCTAGGAGGCCCATAGAGATAATAGAGAGTCCATATGACGGGTTACTAGGCTTGATATCTCAAGATCCTAGTGTTACCAAAGTAGGAGGTACTCTACAGAGCGGCAGTGCTAGGCCAGGCCAATTGGCTGTGATTAAAAACAATGCTATACAGATAGGTCCACTGAATCCTGCTACTTTTAATTTGGGAGAAGTGAAAGTGATATCGGCTGGTGTGCCAGCAATGTATGGAGATTTTATAGGAGGAGCAATAGAGTATACCACTAGCGACATACTAGATACTACAGTTATAAGACAGATTATGGTGCGAAGTTCTAGCCCGTTTAATGCATATCATCAAAACGCGATAGAAACATACGTATATAAACCTCTTATAGTAGAAGATGGGCATACCAAACTAGCTATTACGCATTCTTTATTTGCAGGATATCAAAAAGATCCTAACCCTGCGAGTATAGACCTCTATGAGCTCAAAGAAAATGTAGAGAAGGACTTACTCGAAAGACCTTTTACCAACAACGGAGGCGGTGCCTCATTGCCTACTGCATCGGGTTTTAGTAACGAATATTTTGTGAAGGTAAATACTAAACAAAATGCAGCAGCTGCAAATTTGTATACTAGTGCTATGCTGTCTTATAAACCTAGCAGGGATTTAGTATTACGTATAGAGCCATCCATACAGTACACCCGACAAAATCAATTTTCTTTTAGCAATAGCCTTCTCAATTCTGACCGAAATCCTTTGAATACTTCTGTTATTGGAAAAATTAATGCACAGATACAGCATACCCTTAAAAGACCCTATAGCTCTACAGGCGATTTATTGTACGATTCTAGTTTGTTTAGTAAAATAAACTATCAACTCATCGCTGATTACCAGCGGGTAAGTTCTAAAACTGTAGACCCTATACACGGGGATAATGTGTTTGAATACGGGCATATAGGTAAATTTACTTCAGCTGGTAATGATCGATTTACTTACGTAGACGGGCAGCGGTATTTTACAAATCAAGACGGAGAGAAAGTATTAGTAGAAGGATTTTATGAGTTTCAAGATGGGTATGAAGAGACTTCACTGCAGTTTGAAGCATCTGATCACAATATACAGCGAGCTGCGATTACTAGATATGCGTTAGAAAACAATACTATTATAAACCTATCTCAGCTGCAAGAGTCACAAGGGCTACTCAATGGACAAAACCCTACTGCAATCAATAGTATGTGGTACGCACCAGGCACAGTTATAAGCAACTATGCTAAATCTGACCAACAGAAAGGGAGTCTAAAAGCGATATTGAATATAGCTATGAATCCTACAAGAGAGCTAGGTAAACAGCATGATATACAGATAGGTACGCTCTTTGAGCAAAGGCGTAGATCTTATTACTCGCTCAATGCCAATGGACTTTGGAGACTAATGCCACAGCTGGTTAATAGACAGTATAATACGCTGGACTATGCTAATCCTATATTGAGTTATGATGAGCAAGGTATGTTTACCGATACGGTATCTTATAACTACATAAACGATCTAAGTAGACAGTCCAATTTTGACCAAAGCTTACGAGGGAATATTTCTTCGAGTAACGGCTACACGAGTGGAGGTGCTCAGTTTATTGATATTAATGAATTAGATCCGAGTGCATTTAGCATAGACATGTTTAGTGCAGATGAGCTGTGGAATAATGGTGAGAGCTACGTAGGATATGCGGGCTATGACCACACAGGTAAGTTGATGAAATCTAAAAAGAGCTTAAACGGTTTTCTAAATGACAGAGCAAATCGATTTGTAAATGCGTACAACCCAAACTACACTGCACTGTGGATTCAAGATAAATTTGTACTTGAAAAAATAAAAATACGAGCAGGTGTACGAATAGAGCGATTTGATGCTAGCCAGTCAGTACTAAAAGATCCATACTCCCTATATCCAGTACAGACTGCTTCAGAAGTGAACACTATAGCTGGGCAAACTGTAAGTCACCCATCCAATATTAGTAAGGAAGCTGCAGTATATGTGAATGATATGCATAGACCTACCGAGATACTAGGATACAGAGAAGGTGGCACGTGGTATGACGAGCGTGGAGTAGAGCTGTCTAGCCCAGAGTCTATAAGGATAAAAACAGTTAGTGGAGTTATTCAGCCTTTGCTTGTAGATCCTAATAACCAAAATCTTACAGATGAATCTTTTAAGGATTACGAACGAGAAATAATACTACTTCCACGACTATCTTTTTCATTCCCGATTAGCTCCAAGGCTTTGTTCTATGCGTACTATGACAAATTTGCACAGCGTCCTAGTTTTGGTCAGTCATTTGCACCTATTAGCTCTTATTACTACTTAGAAAATGCTAGTAATACTATACTTCCAAATCCAGAACTGAAACCCGCAAGACGTACCGACTATCAAATAGGATTTAAAAGACTAGTAGGAGCTAGAGGTAAGCTAAACATAAGAGCAGGGTATGCAGATATAAAGAATGACATAAACTTAATAAGCATAGAGCAGGCTTATCCTAGAAGCTATATAACCTATAGCAATAGCGATTTTTCTACTATCAAGTCTTTTGGTGGAGATTATGAACTATCGCTGACGAGTATAAACTTGCGAGCTAATTATCTATTGCAATTTGCAGATGGTACAGGGTCTAATGCAAATAGTGCAGCAGCACTAATACAAGCAAACCAACCTAACTTAAGAAGTCTTTATCCGCTGCAGTATGATGTACGCCATAAAATAAATGGGAGTGTCACTGTTGCACTAGATAGTCTGGGTAAAAAGAAGAAATCTATTTTTAGACATATGCAGATCAATATATTTGGTAATGCACAGTCTGGGACTCCATATACCGCTTTGGTAAATGCCATACCAGAAGCTCAGAGTCTAGGTAGTGCCAGCCGTAGCCAGATAAAAGGGAATCCATTTGGGTCTAGACTGCCGTGGAACTATTCCGTAGATTTATCCATAAGCAAAGTATTTTTTGTAAGACAGAAACCAATAGTGGCACAACTAAATGCTCTCAATTTATTGAATATTAGCAAAATATATAATGTCTATGCGTACTCATCTTCTCCTTCAGATGATGGATACTTATCTTCGCCACAAGGCCAGCAAAGATTAAATACCGAGCTAAGTGCTCAGTCATTTGCAGACTACTATAGTTTGAAGAATAATGACCCAGGAAATTTTGGACAGCCAAGAATGATCAGTCTAACTCTTAGAACCACCTTTTAAAACCATTGGCTATGAAAACTATAAATAGATATTTGCAAGATTAAAAATGAGTAGACCTCACCACATATTAATAATAGATGACTGCCATCCAGTATTGCAAGATGCCTTAAGTGCTTATAAAATAGTGTATATGCCTACTATCACAGAAGCGGAGCTGGAAGTAGAACTGGCTAAAGCTACTATCTTGATAATGCGAAGCAAACTACGAATAACCAAAGAGTGGATAGACAGAGCACCATTACTAGAGTTAGTAGGTAGGTTAGGCTCTGGTATGGATAATATAGATGTGGCGTATGCCGCAAAAAGAGGGGTGAAGTGTATCAACGCACCAGAGGGCAATAGGAATGCCGTAGCAGAGCAGACTATAGGAATGATGCTAGGAATGCTAGCTAATATAAGCAGAAGCAGCAGGCAGGTGCGTAATGGCGTGTGGGACAGAAAAGGAAATCAAGGGAAGGAATTAAAAAACCTTTGTGTGGGAATCATAGGATATGGAAATGTAGGGAGTGCTTTAGCGAAGCTATTGCATGTATTTGGCTGCAAGGTGATGGCGTATGATAAGTTTAAAGTAGGATTTGGGAATGAGTTTGTAGAGGAAGTAAGTTTAGAGGAATTAAAATCTCAAGCAGATATAGTTAGCCTACATGTTCCACTTAATGAATTTTCTCATGAAATGATAAATCAGTCGTTTATTAACGAAACGGGAAAATCATTCTATCTTTTGAACCTATCGAGGGGTTCTGTGGTTAAAATTTTAGATATAATTTTCGGACTAAAAGAAGGGAAAATACTTGGAGCATCTTTGGATGTTTTGCCAAATGAAGATATATTAAATTTGTCTTCTGAAGAGCAAAAAGAATTGAATTATTTATCTGAAAATGAGGATGTTATAGTTACTCCTCACGTTGGAGGGCTTACGGCAGATTCATATAAATTACTAGCTGAAGTGCTAGCAGAAAAAATAAATAATTGGATTAAAAAATGACCACTTGTGAATTGAAACTAGGTCTTAGGTAAAATTAATTTGAATAATTGCATTTTTATAGCAAATATTGAAGTTCGAAAAAACGTGTAAAGCAAAGTTTATGAAGAAAGCACTTACTATATTAATCGCCTGTCTATTTGTGACATCTGTGTACTCGCAGTCCAATTTTGGAAAGCTACAAGGAAAAGTTACAGATGCTAAGACAAAGGCTTCAATCGCATACGCTACCATACTTCTAGAAAAAGATGGTATAAGAAAAGGTGGTGCGTACACCGATGATGAGGGTAAATATGTGGTAAACGCATTAGATCCAGGTACTTATTCGATTACAGTAAAATA
>Ga0307994_1001286_pt1 | contig 15476 bp, 11 predicted proteins | sample EllFjometagen261_FD_203171 | JGI IMG/M metagenome (GOLD analysis project Ga0307994, IMG submission 203171) | Marine microbial communities from Ellis Fjord, Antarctic Ocean - #261 | ecosystem: Environmental > Aquatic > Marine > Unclassified | place: Southern Ocean | collected 2014-11-02 | reverse complement strand
CTTAAGTGATTCACACACCAATGGACCAATGGTTAGGTTAGGAACATAGTGGTTATCCATTACATCAAAGTGCACCACATTTGCGCCCGCTGCGATGACATCTTTAACGTCCGTACCCAGTTGAGCAAAGTCCGCTGATAAAATTGAAGGGGCAATCCAGTTTTCATTCTTAGCCATGCTAATGTTCCTTATTGAATTTTTACAAAAATTAATTCGTGCATTTTAACAGTATCCTATAAAATGGGCAAAAAAATGCATAGCAATCCGCTCTGTATTAAGATGGCAATAGAAATTACATCCCCTTCAAGGCCATAAACACTCGGCACAATGTATTAAGCAGGTATTAAACTATGAACACTGAACAACCGATGGAACGGAGTGATGAACGTCGTAATACCACAGATTATCAGCAGTTTCGTAAAGTCGTCATTAAACCAAAACGTGAAAGAGTGTTGTCACAAGCGATCCATTATGCGGAATACCTTGGCTTAGTAATTATTGCGCTTGCCACTGTTTTTGCCGGATACGGTGAGGTTGTGCACATGATTAATCAAGGTAAAGTCACCTTGGGTGACTTACTGTTGCTTTTCTTATACCTTGAAGTCTTGGCAATGGTTGCCATCTATCTAGAATCTGGTAAATTACCGATTCGCCTACCGCTCTATATTGCTATTGTCGCTTTAGCTCGATTGTTGATTTTAGACATGAAAGAGATGACTGAGTGGGAGATGATTGCGGTGGGAGCAACCATTACGCTCATTACCATTGCGACATTAATATTACGTTACGGTAATGTTAAGTACTCTTATACCAAAAGACGACGTGCCACTGACTAATTGCTGATAATTGAATATAGAGACATAGGAACTACTCAATGCAACCACTTTATGAATCACAACTAACTAGCTTGCCTCTTGTAAACAAGGGGAAAGTGCGTGATATTTATGACATTGATGACCAACATTTGTTGATTGTAACGACAGACAGAATCTCAGCTTACGATGCAGTATTACCAACACCCATTCCAGGAAAAGGCCGTATCTTGACAGATACCGCACAATTCTGGATGAATAAGACCACACACATCGTTCCAAACCAATTGGTCAGTAACCTGACGCTAGCGGACTACTTAACCCCTGAAGAGTTAAAGCAGCTTGATGGACGTGGCATGATTGTACGTAAACTTAAACCGCTACCCGTTGAAGCGATTGTGCGTGGATACTTAGTTGGTTCTGGCTGGAAAGAGTATAAAAAGAAACAGAGTGTGTGTGGCATTCCACTGGAAGCGGGACTAAAGAAGGCGCAACAGCTACCTGAACCGCTTTTCACACCGTCCACCAAAGCGGAACAAGGCGATCATGATGAAAATATTAGCTTTGAACAGCTGATTGAAATCATGGGCGAAGAAAAGTCGAATAAAGTTCGTGAGCTAAGCTTAGCACTTTATAACTTTGCTGCTGAATTTGCGCTTGAACGTGGCATCATTATTGGAGACACCAAGTTTGAGTTTGGTGAAGATGAAAGCGGTGTTATTCATTTAATTGACGAAGCCTTGACCCCAGACAGTTCAAGATTTTGGCCAGCGGTGAGTTATGCCGTTGGAAAAAACCCTGAGAGTTTTGATAAACAATATATTCGCGATTACTTGGATTCATTGGATTGGGATAAAAACCCAGAAACCGCCCCTGAACTTCCAGAAGATGTGGTGTTAAAAACCTATGAAAAATACCAAGAAGCGCAAGCCCGTTTAACCGAAAATTTGTAATGCTAAAGCGTGACGTAAAGTGATAAAAGAAAAGTTCTCTCAACCCAGCAGGCCTGCTGGGTTTTTTATTACTGGAACCGATACCGACGTCGGTAAAACTTATGCCACAGGTTGCATAGGTTTAAGTCTGTTGCAGCAAGGGTTAAAAGTCAGTCCACGTAAACCCATTGCCTCTGGCTGCATCCTGCAAGCAGATGGAACATTGCTCTCAGAAGACGCCCTGTATATTCAACAGGCCTGCTTATCTTCAGAATCGCTACAAACGATCTGTCCAAACACCTTTGAGCCTGCCATATCCCCCCAAAGAGCGCTTAAACAAGCCAACAGATTGTTTACCACACAAATGCTTGCAAAAGCCTGTGATAAGCCAACAGAGTGCTTTGCACTTGTTGAAGGGGCAGGCGGGTTTTATTCTCCAATCTCCAGTGACGGCTTAAATGCTGACTTAGCCAAAACGCTCGGCTACCCAGTTGTTTTAGTGATTGGCAATCGGCTAGGCTGCATTAATAGTGCCCTGCTGACCATCGAGGCCATTAAACGCTCTAAGCTTAGCTTGCATAGCATTATTATTAATGACATTTCTAAAGACGCTGACATCGAAAATGTGCGGGACATTCAAGCATTGGTTCAGGCAGAATCTATTCAGGTATTCCATCTTAAATATAACGCTACCTATACGGCTCAACCCATCTCAGGATTTGTTCTTTAATCCTCAGTCTCATTAGACTTATCAGCCTCTAATTGCTTCTCTCGTCGTTCTTTCAGCATTGAACGAAACCGAAACAGTAACAACATACTGACTACACCAAGCAAAAATAGAAACAACGCCAGAGGCCATAACGTAAACACAATTTCCCAGTTCTGAGCAACCACAACCTGACTGTCGCCTACCTGTTCTGAAAGACTCAGGGTTTCAAGTTGTGAACTTGCGTAATACAGCAGTAACACTAATAAACCCAAAATAATTGGACACATACACATTTTTCCTTTTACTGTATTTTCATATCGTTATTCTAACGCTGATAAAGATCCTAAATAAAGAATCCACGGATATCGTTTTATTCAGGCATAAAAAAACCCGCCATAAGGCGGGTTCTTTTTAGTTCAAAACGAACTGCAAATTATTTTACAGTTTGGTTTAGAGAACCTGATGCATAACGAGCCTGCATCTCTTCAAGACCAAGCGCCTTGATTTTAGAACCGTGTCCAGCACAACCAAATGCTTCAAAACGAGCCTTACAAATTTCCATCATAGCGTTTTCAGCTGCGTTGAAGAACTTACGTGGATCGAAGTTAGCTGTGTTTTCAGTTAGGTGCTGACGAATCGCGCCAGTAGAAGCCATACGTAGGTCAGTATCGATGTTTACTTTACGAACACCATACTTGATACCTTCAACGATTGCTTCAACAGGAACACCGTAAGTTTGACCCATATCACCACCGTAGTTGTTGATTGTTTCCAACCACTCTTCTGGTACAGAAGAAGAACCGTGCATTACGATGTGAGTATCCGGAATACGCTCATGGATCTTTTTGATCTGGTCGATCTTAAGAACGTCAGCACCAGGCTTAGAAGTAAACTTGTAAGCACCGTGAGAAGTACCAACGGCTACTGCAAGACAGTCAACGTTGGTATCTTTAACAAACTGAGCCGCTTCTTCAGGATCAGTTAGTAAGCTGCTCATGTCTAACTTCTCGTCAGAACCGTGACCATCTTCTTCACCCATCATTCCAGTTTCAAGCGAACCTAAACAACCTAGCTCACCCTCAACAGAAACACCACCAGCGTGTGCAATCGCAACTACTTCCGCAGTGATTCCAGCATTGTACTCGTAAGATGCAGGTGTTTTCATGTCCGCTTCTAATGAACCATCCATCATGACTGATGTGAAACCAGACTGAATCGCACGTAAACATACGCCCACATCAGAACCGTGATCCTGGTGCATTACAACAGGAACGTTAGGGTACATTTCAACCGCAGCTGCAATCATGTGACGAAGCATTGGCTCACCAGCGTACTTACGCGCACCTGCAGAACCCTGAAGGATTACTGGAGAATCTACCGCGTCAGCAGCGCGCATGATTGCACGTACTTGTTCCATGTTGTTTACGTTAAACGCAGGCATACCGAAGTTGTTTTCTGCTGCGTAGTCCATTAATTCACGAAGTGTAATCATCGCCATGTGCGAGACTCCTCTAGTTAGTTATTCAAAAAATTTGTACTATTCTAACAAGCTTTTATAAGCTATCCAAATAATTATTCTAAGGCCAAGTTTACTCGGCCTCTGTTAGCCATTTACAATTATGGAATTTTTACAATTTCCATACGGTTAGTTCCACCCATAGTGCCTTTAACTTCACCACGCGTCAAAATAACCAAATCACCGGTTTGTGCAATTCCGAAATTCTTAATTTTCTGTAACACAAGTGCCTGCACACCAGAATCATCAAGCTGACCATAATCAATTGATGATGGGTAGACACCACGATACATCGTCACTTTACGACGGGTATCTAAATGTGGGGTAATTGCAATAATCGGCATACCTGAACTGATACGTGACATAAGCAACGGGGTATTACCCGACTCTGTCAATGCCGCAATACACTTAACATTAAAGTGGTTTGCCGCATACATCGTTGCCATTGCAACGGTTTCATCAACCGCGGTAAACGACTCATCAATACGGTGCGTTGACTCACGTGAAGTACGAGACTTCTCAGCTTCCTGACAAATACGACTCATTGTCTCAATAACTAAGCTAGGTGATTTACCGGTTGCTGTTTCACCAGACAACATTACCGCATCCGATCCATCCATCACCGCGTTTGCAACGTCGAAGACTTCTGCACGCGTTGGAATTGCGTTTTCAATCATCGTTTCCATCATCTGTGTTGCCGTGATAGTCACACGATTTAACTGACGAGCACGTTTGATCATTTTCTTTTGAAGTGCAGGAAGTTGAGCATCGCCCACTTCAACCCCTAAGTCACCACGTGCAATCATGATAACGTCAGAAGCCAAGATAATACCATCAAGCGTTTCATCATCCGCTACCGCTTCAGCACGTTCAATTTTAGAAACGATGCTACAGTTTAAGCCAGCTTTTGACGCTAATGAACGACAATATTCAACATCTTCCGCAGAGCGTGGGAAAGAAAGTGCTAGATAATCTGCACCAATTTCAGCGGCGGTTAAAATGTCTTCTTTGTCTTTATCTGTTAATGCAGCGGCTGAAAGTCCGCCACCTTGTAGGTTAATACCTTTGTTGTTAGACAAGGTTCCACCAACCACAACCGTACATTCCACACGTTCGCCAACCACTTCAACGACTTGAAAGATTAAACGACCGTCATCCAATAACAACTTATCACCTGACTTAACGTCGTAAGGTAGATTTTTATACGTTAAACCAACTTCTCGTTGGTTACCGTCAGTTAAACCAACATTGTTATCCAGCGCAAAATGATCACCGTCTTGTAAGATGATTTTATCGTCAGCAAAACGTGCAATACGAATCTTAGGACCTTGAAGGTCAACTAATACACCCACTTCGTGATCGAATTTTTTTGCTAAATCACGAACTTGCTGAGCGCGGATTTTATGCTCTTCTGGGTTACCGTGTGACATATTAATACGGACTACATCAAGACCCGCTTTAATCATTTTTTCTAGCTCGCCTTCGCGATCTGTTGCTGGACCTAATGTGGCTACAATTTTTGTTCTTCTTAAACCATTAATTGGCATGTGTATATTTACCTTATATAAAATTTGGAGTTTGTTAATGTCCAAAAAAGATGTCTCGCAAAATAAACTCCGACCCATAACTAACAGCCAATCTTATGGCTGAGGCATCAAAATATGTTTACTTACCGAGTCACCCTTCTTTTTTTTGAACTGACTTAATTTAACAAACCTAAGTGACATTTAAATTAAACCAGGCCTGTTCATTTTGAACAGGCCTGGTCACTTTTTCGTTATTTACAACGAATTATTTTGCAGCTGCGGCTTCAAGCATGGTAACCGCTGGCAGTTCTTTTCCTTCTAGGAATTCTAAGAACGCGCCACCACCGGTAGAGATGTAAGAAACTTTGTCCGCAATATCATACTTATCGATAGCGGCTAATGTATCACCCCCACCTGCGATAGAGAATGCGTTTGATTCAGCAATGGCCATCGCAATGGCTTTTGTTCCACCACCAAACTGGTCAAACTCAAATACACCTACTGGACCGTTCCATACAACGGTACCGGCATTCTTAATGATTTCAGCCAATTCTGCCGCTGAATCTGGACCGATATCAAAAATCATATCGTCATCTTGAACTTCAGACGCCTTCATAGTCGTTGCAACCGCAGTTTCTGAGAACTCTTTACCACAAACAACATCGGATGCTAGTGGAATACCGGCTCCACGTGCGTTCATGATCTCGTTTAGCTTTTTACAAGTCGGTACTAAATCTGTTTCTGATAGTGACTTACCAACGTTGTGACCCGCCGCTTCGATGAATGTGTTTGCAATACCACCACCCACAACCAACTGATCCACTTTCTCAGAAAGTGATTCAAGAACGGTTAGCTTAGTAGAGACTTTAGAACCACCCACAATCGCAACCATTGGACGCGCTGGGTTGTTTAGAGCCTTACCTAATGCATCTAACTCAGCGGCTAACAATGGACCTGCACACGCTGTATCAGCAAATGCACCGGCGCCGTGCGTTGAAGCTTGTGCACGGTGAGCGGTACCAAACGCATCCATTACATAGACATCACACAATGCTGCGTACTGCTTAGACAGCTCTTCAGTGTTTTTCTTCTCACCCACGTTAAAACGAACGTTTTCTAAAAGAACGACTTCACCGTTTGCAACATCCATGTCTGTTCCAAGGTAGTCTTTAACTAAACGTACTTCTTTACCTAGTTTTTCAGAAAGGTTAGCTGCAACAGGCGCTAAAGAAAACTCTTCTGCATACTCACCTTCAGTTGGACGACCAAGGTGAGACATAAGCATAACCTTAGCACCGGCTTCAGCCGCCATTTTAATCGTAGGCAATGAAGCACGAATACGTGCATCAGAAGTTACTTTTCCATCTTTAACTGGAACGTTAAGGTCTTCACGAATCAATACGCGCTTACCAGCCAAATCTAGATCAGACATCTTAATTACAGACATGTTGAGTCCTCTTTCTTAAAGTAAAAACCATTTTCAGGAAGAAAATAGCATTGGATTAAATAATTAAACTTACTTTTTTATACTCAGCTTTGAATACAAACAAGAAAATTTAATTTGGAGAGAATCAACCCCTCCAAATCAATAACAAAATAGTTAATTGATTCGCTCAGTAGCGAGTTGAGTTCAAGGCGGGCGAAGGGAGTGTGCAAGTGCACACGACCGACAACCAACGAAGAAATCAGCCGCTAATGAGATGAAGCAATAATTATTTTCCTACGTGTTCTACAACTCTCATCATGTTACAAGTGTAGCCGTACTCGTTATCGTACCAAGCAACCACTTTAACGAAAGTAGAATCTAGAGCGATACCGGCTTTAGCGTCAAAGATTGATGGGTGAGAATCACCACGGAAATCAGTTGATACATTGGCTTCTTCAGTGTAACCAAGCACCCCCGCCATTGGACCTTCTGAAGCCGCTTTCATTGCAGCACAGATATCGTCGTAAGACGCTTCTTTTTCTAACTCTACCGTTAAGTCAACAACTGAAACGTCAGAAGTAGGTACGCGGAACGCCATACCTGTTAACTTACCGTTAAGCACTGGTAATACTTTACCTACCGCTTTCGCCGCACCCGTTGAAGATGGAATGATATTCTCAAGAATACCACGCCCACCACGCCAGTCTTTCATAGAAGGACCATCAACGGTTTTCTGAGTCGCCGTTGCAGCATGAACGGTTGTCATAAGACCACGTTTGATACCGAAGCTGTCGTTAAGTACTTTAGCAACTGGCGCAAGACCGTTGGTTGTACAAGAAGCCGCAGAAACGATTGCTTGACCAGCGTACTCTTCATGGTTAACACCATAAACGAACATTGGCGTGTGATCCTTAGAAGGCGCAGACTGAACCACTTTCTTAGCACCGGCATCGATGTGTGCCTGACAAGATTCTTCAGTTAGGAAGAAACCAGTACATTCGATAACTAAATCAGCACCCACATCAGACCAAGCTAGGTCAGCAGGGTTACGCTCAGCGGTGATACGGATTGTCTTACCGTTTACAACTAGGTGTCCGTCAACAACATCAACTGTTCCGTCAAAACGACCGTGTACAGAATCGAACTTAAGCATGTATGCTAAGTATTCAGGATCTAGCAAATCATTGATTGCGACCACTTCGATGTTTTTGAAATCTTTTGCTGCTGCACGGAAAGCCATACGACCGATACGGCCAAAACCGTTAATACCAACTTTAATAGTCATTGAGTTTTACTCCAATTTAATACCAGGCCTGTTTAAACAGGCCTAACTTTATAAAAAATTAATTATTGTGCGATAAACAATTAAGCCGTCAGATAGACGGCTGATTTAATTACTTACCTAAAACCTTGTTCGCAGTTGCAACAACGTTCTCTACTGTGAAACCGAACATTTCGAATAGTTCGCCTGCAGGTGCTGATTCACCGAACGTAGACATACAAACTGTTCCACCTTCAAGACCAACATATTTATACCAACCATCAGCGACACCCGCTTCGATTGCAACACGCTTAACACCAGGAATCAGTACAGAATCCTTATAAGCTTGATCTTGCTCATCATACGCATCGGTACAAGGCATAGAAACAACACGAACGTTAGCGTCCATGGCTTCAGCAGATTCAACCGTTAAACCGACTTCAGAACCGGTAGAGATAAAGATAATATCAGGTGTCCCTTCACAATCTTTAAGGATGTAACCACCCTTCTCGATGTCCGCAACTTGCTGAGCCGTACGTGCCATTGGCGTTAAGGCCTGGCGAGAGAAAATTAAGGCTGTTGGTGCTGTATCACGCATCATTGCAACTTTCCAAGAAACCGCAGACTCAACCGCATCACAACCACGCCAAGTTTGGAAGTTAGGGATAACGCGCATAGTTGCTAACTGCTCAACAGGCTGGTGCGTCGGTCCATCTTCACCCAGACCGATAGAGTCATGTGTGTAAACGTAGATCGTACCAATCTTCATTAATGCAGACATACGTAACGCGTTACGCATGAACTCCATAAACATGAAGAACGTTCCACCAAATACTTTAAAGCCACCGTGAAGAACCATACCGTTCATCATGTGTGCCATACCGAATTCACGAACACCCCAAGACAGGTAGTTACCGTCGGCATTATCGTGATTAACTTTAACCATCTTAGACCAGTTAGTTAAGTTAGAACCGGTTAAGTCAGCAGACCCACCGAACATTTCAGGTAGTAACTCACCTAACTTCTCAATCGTTTTTTGTGACGCTTGACGTGACGCTAGCTTAGGACTTTCTTCTTGAGTCTTAGCAATGAATGCATCCATATCCACTGCGAAGTTAGCAGGAAGATCACCCGCCATACGACGCACATATTCTGCTGCTTCAGCTGGGAAAGCGGCTTTATAGGCTGCAAACTTGTCGTTCCAAGCTGCTTCGTCTGTTGCACCTTGTGCTTTATGATCCCAACCTGCATAGATATCTTCTGGAATTTCAAACGGAGCCGCTGTCCAACCAAGTTCAGCACGTGCCAATGCGATTTCGTCGTCACCTAACGGTGCGCCGTGACAAGAGTAAGTACCGGCTTTGTTAGGTGAACCAAAACCAATGACCGTCTTAGTACAAATCAACGTTGGCTTATCGGTTACTTTCTTAGCTTCTTCAATGGCTTTACTGATGGCTTCTGCATCATGACCATCAACGTTAGGAATAACGTGCCAATCATAAGAAACGAAACGTCCTGGAACGCCTTTTTCCATCCAATCGCCGATTGGACCATCGATAGAGATGTCATTGTCATCCCAGAATGCAACTAACTTACCAAGACCTAATGTCCCAGCCATGGCTGCGGCTTCGTGAGAAAGACCTTCCATTAAACAACCGTCACCCATGAACACATACGTGTTGTGGTCTACGATGTCATGACCAGGCTTGTTGAACTGTGCCGCTAAGGTACGTTCAGCAATCGCCATACCGACTGCGTTTGTTAAACCTTGTCCTAATGGACCCGTTGTAGTCTCGATACCTTCAGCATAACCATACTCTGGGTGACCCGCTGTCTTAGCGTGTAACTGACGGAACTGTTTGATGTCTTCCATGCTCAGGTCGTAACCAGAAAGGTGCAATAAAGAATACATAAGCATTGAACCGTGGCCGTTCGAAAGTACAAAACGGTCACGATCTGACCATTTAGAGTTCGTTGGGTTATATTTCATGTGGCTGTTCCACAATACTTCAGCGATATCCGCCATACCCATCGGCGCACCAGGGTGACCAGAGTTTGCTTTTTGAACTGCATCCATACTTAACGCACGGATTGCATTTGCCAGGTCTCTACGAGTTGCCATACAACTTCCTCAATTTATTTTAAGAATTTGGTGTTTTGTGGTGCCTTTAATAAGCGATTTCATGCCTTTTTAGACGTGAAAAAGCCCGACCACAACATAAATTTGGACGATTATTCTCTCTCAAAACAGCAAAATCATCAAGGTTTCTTATTCATTTATTAGAAAAACAAGCTCAATCAATCACCTTTTAATATAAAAAAAGGATCTTTAAAAGAACGAATACCGCCACTTAATGAGGTTAACCCCGTGAAAAGTGACGTTTAGGGCACAAAAAAAGCGATTAAGCCAAAAATTAGACTTAATCGCTTTCTTTAAAGTTAGCAGGCCTGTTTAGTTCATGCGACGCTTACAACTTCAACCGATGATCTTTTAGTCCATCGTTCATACGTATACTCATAAATAGAGAGCATCGCAGGAATAACTAACAAAATCAAAAAGGTCGAAAATATAAGACCAAATGCAATGGCCGTTGCCATAGGAATTAAGAACTGCGCCTGCAAAGAAGTTTCAAACAATAAAGGGGTCAAACCGGCTACCGTGGTTAAAGAAGTAAGCATAACCGCTCGCACCCTTTGTACTGCGGCCTCCTCTAAGGCCTCATTGATCGCCATACCCGCTTCACGCAAACGCTTGTAGAAACTCACCAAAATAATCGAGTCGTTGACCACAATACCCGACAACCCAAAGAAACCAAACAATGACAAAATCGTCATGTCCAAGCCCATCCACCAATGCCCCATAATTGCACCGACCAGACCAAACGGAATCCCCATCATTACCACAATCGGCCAACCGTAAGAGGCAAACACCCAAGCTAACACAATATAAATCATAGAAAGCCCAATCAACAGGCCTACTTTCATATCATCTAAGGTTTCCGCCTGTCGGGCACTTTGCCCTTCAACCGAATAGCGCAAACCATACTTCATCTCTAACTCAGCCAGCGTGGTCTCTTTAAGCGTTGCCAATATACGGTTTGCATTATTCACGTTTTTATCGACTTCACCCACCACGGTCACCGCAAGCTGACCATCAACGTGACGCATAATGTCAAAACCACGTTGGGTTGTCCATGAAGCAACCGAACTCAATGCCACTCGCTGACCAGAAGGGGTCAGAATTTGCATACGATTAATCGATGCCAGCGTAGATTGATCTTCAAGAGGGTATTGAACGCGGACTTCTATCTCATCCTCTTCATCGGTAAAAATCTGCACTAATCGTCCTGAAAACGCATCTGACAACTGCCGACCAAGCGTCACGTATGTCAAACCCAACGCTTTACCTTGCGGGGTTAATTCATAAATCAACTGATCTCGACCGTAAGGCAGGTCATCGCGAATGTCACTCACCCCTGAAATCTGATTGAGCACTGCCTGAAGGTCTAAAGAGGCTTGTTTAAGTAACGCAGGCTCGGCGCCCATTAGTCGAATATCAACATCACTCCCTGGAGGTCCCATACGAGGCGCCGCCATGGTCAAGGTATCCAAACCAGGCACCATACCCGCCTTTGCTTGCCAAACTTCAATAAACTCGGTGTTTCGGGTTTCACGTTGATCAGGCTCAATAAGCTCAACCTTTATGCCCGCAAAATTTGCACCGGCCTGACTACTGGTTTCATTAAAGTGCACCACCGCCGTGTTAATGATGCCCGGCTCTAACTCTTGTTCGGTTTCCAGCAAGGTTTCGTACAAGTGCTCTAAATAGTCACCCGACACTTCAGAGGGCGTACCCGATGTAAAAATGGCATCCGCATTAATCTTAGTCGACTCTGGAGAAGGGAAAAATACAAACCCTAATCGACCACCGGCTAACAACCCGACTACAAATATCATCATCCCTAACGTAATGGCTAAAGTAATGCCACGATGCGCCAAAACCCAGCGCACTAAACTCCGAAACTGGTGATGTCTTAGGTAGTCAATTCCATGTTCCAAACGATAGCGCACCGAACCCGGTTTAGAGGTTTTCACGCCATTTAAAGCGTGACGAAGATGCCCTGGTAGCACCACAAAACTTTCTATTAATGACGCCACAATAACCGCAATAATGACCAATGGAATCGCAAACAGAATATTCCCAATCTCGCCCCCAATTAACATCAGCGGTAAAAATGCCGCAATTGTGGTTAAGGATGAAGCCGTAACCGGTCCCAACATGCGGTGTGCGCCGCCCTCTGCGGCTTGCAATGCGGATTCACCCTGTTCATGATGCGCCAAAGAGTCTTCGGCGACCACGATGGCATCATCCACAATAATACCCAACGCCATAATCAAACCAAACAAGCTAATCATGTTAATTGAGCCACCGGCCAGATACATAATCATCAGCGTCGCCATAAACGACACGGGAATCCCCACGGCCACCCAAAAGGCAACCCGACCATTCAAAAAGATGTACAGAATCAGTACCACTAAAACCAGACCCCCCACGCCGTTGGTTAACAGCAAATTAATACGCTGACTCACCAATGACCAAGTTTCATCGTAAACCCGTAACTCCAAGCCTTTTGGTAACTCGGCACGTGTTTCATCCAACCATTTGGCCATAATCTCCGAAGACACTAACGTATCTCCGCTTTCAGCACGCATCAACTGCATCTCAATGGCAGGCTTGCCTTCCACTTCTAGGTAAGGCGAATCTTTTGTTGGGCGGCGTTCTACTTGACCAATGTCTCCCAAGGTCACATTCTCAGAGGCATTTACCACCAAGGGCATTTGCGCAAATTCGGTTTCGGTTCTTTTTTGCTCTAACGCTCGAATGTCTCTTACGCTGTCTTTATCGCCCACCGTTCCAGCAGGGTAATCACGACTCATGCCGGCAATCTGATTGCCAATTGACTCTAAAGACAGACCGTACTGCTCCAACGCTTGTTGCGGCACTTCAATAGCCATCTCTTCGGTAGGCAATCCTTTAAAATTAACCTTGTCGATGCCTCTGTCTAATAATTGGCGCTCAAACTGCCTAGCCATCGGGCGCAATTCTTCAACGGAACCCTCTTCACTGACCAATAAAATTCGCGCAATCGATTCATACCGTATCACCCTTTCAATCACCGGCCGTTGAGAGTCTTGGGGCAGATTCCTGAGTTCACTGATCCTCTGATTAATCTGATCCAAGGCCTCAATCATATTGGTGCCCTCTTCAAATTTCAAAGAGATTGAAGCCATGCCTAACGCAGAGGTGGAAGTCATCTCATCCAACCCGTCCAGATTTCTTAACACGCGCTCTACCGGATCAGTAATACTCGTTTCAACATCTTCGGCATTCGCACCCGGCCAAACCACTCGAACAGATGCATAATCTAAGTCAAAGGTCGGAAAAAACTGCACATTGAGCTTCATTAGAGCAACGATACCCATCAAAATCATGATAATCATCAATAGGTTGGGTGCCACTTTGTGACGCGCAAAAAGTCCGATAATGCCGCTCGACTTAAACGTTTTCTCTTTGATGTGGTAATCCTGATCTAGGTTCTCAGGCGCAGACGTGTCTACTGGGTTCATTTAGCCACTCCTGACACTTTTAACCCACTTACCGCGTTGGGTAGATGCGTAATACTCACCTGACTGCCACTTGCAAAGGTTGGTTTTAACAACGCCCATAGCTTTCCATCGATCATTAAATCGCCCAACACAGTCACCGATTCCGCTTTTAAACGCCCGTCTTCAATCAGGTAGATTCGATCCGTGCCGTAAAGTGCGCTATAAGGCAATGCAACCCCTTGCTCAATCGTTGCACCTTGCAACTCAACTTCCAGTAAGTCGCCTGGACGCACGTACTGCAAACTCTGAGGAACGCTAAAAAACAGGTCAATTCCGCTGGCCGAAGCTTCACCCGCCATACGATCAAGTTCCAACAGGACAGGCACTTGATTTGATTCCGCTAACGACGCTTGAACCAACTGGCCTGCCTGAAGGCGTTTGTCTAATGCATAAAAGTCACGCACCGGCAACTTAGCCCGTAATTCCAAAGAGTCTAAACCGTAAAACTCAACCATATTTGTGCCGGCATTCACGCGATCACCTTGACTCACCATAAGCTTGGCAATTCGGCCAGCGTAAGGCGCAGTCACTTGCCCTCTGATTAAATTCAACTCCGCCAATTGCATCGCCGCTTTGGCTTTGGCAAGACGCGCTTGGTTTTGTTTGGTTTTTAATTGATGCTCTTCGACCGATAACTCAGCCCCTACCACCACATACTCTTGCTTGGTTAAAGCCTCTTTTGTCTGTTCTAACGCCTGGGTTGACGTTAAATCTTTTTTCAATAACTGCTGAACACGAACCACATCCGCTTTTTTAAATTCTAAGATACGTTTTTCATAAGCCAAACGCTCTATGTTCGCCTGATAAGCCAACTTTTCTAAATTAAGCGACGCAACCGACTCAGCATAGTCCGCCTTAGCTTGTTGCAATGGAATGTCTAAATCTTGAAGGCTTAAAGAGACAATTGCGTCACCTTTTTTAACCTGCTGTCCTTCCTTAACGGACACCATGCCAATCACACCACTTACGGGTGACGACATAGCAACAGGGCTAGCAGATTCAACCTGCCCATATAAACGTTGCATAGGGGTTAAAGCTTCGTACTTAGCTTCAATATATTCCACCATCCATACTTTTTCTTGCACCGGCACGGCCACTTGCTCGGGCTTGGTTGAGGTCATGTACATAAAAATTGCAATCGATGCGGCGATAATTAATAAAGGAATAAGAAGCTTTTTTATTCTTTGAATGCTCATTGCATTGGAATCCATATTCAAAAGGTAAGAGATAATGCTCATTCTAAATCAATTAAAAAGAATCACGTAAACAATAAAAGCCCACTTAACACTTTCTTAATCCTATAAGACCTAACTTATTCTTGATAACAAAGAGCAGGCCTGCTATATTCCAGCCATTAATTTTATTTATACAAGAACTAAAAGGATAATTCCAATGAGAAAACTGATACTTACGTCACTGATAGCCGCGCTTCCTCTGAGCGTTTTGGCCAACACTGAAATTCCAGCTAAGCAAGCGGAAGCGCGTCAAATTGCCAAAGAGTTTGGTGGCATGCTGAAACCTGAACTTGGAAAAGCAATGAAAAGTGGTGGGCCGGTTCATGCTGTTGGCATGTGTAAAGACAAAGCCCCTGAAATTGCCAAAATTTTAAGTGAGAAATCGGGTTGGA
>Ga0307994_1001279_pt1 | contig 15514 bp, 32 predicted proteins | sample EllFjometagen261_FD_203171 | JGI IMG/M metagenome (GOLD analysis project Ga0307994, IMG submission 203171) | Marine microbial communities from Ellis Fjord, Antarctic Ocean - #261 | ecosystem: Environmental > Aquatic > Marine > Unclassified | place: Southern Ocean | collected 2014-11-02 | reverse complement strand
CAAGAAATGCTTCATATTTTTTTCGTAGTGCAGAATTGTAGCGTGGTCTTTATTAATAGCATTGCCTACACTGTGAAGGGTGTGTCCTTTAGACCTCATTATCACGGCGAAAGCCATACGCCCGTTTATATTCTCACGTCTTCTACTGCTTGACATTATGTTGCAGTTGAATGTGGCATTAACAATTTTTATTAATGTGTCTCGTTGATTTTTTATATAGTCAAGTTCTTGTTCTTTAGTCTCCATAGTATGATTTGATTGTGTTTTTTTCTAATATTGCATCTAGGTATTCGTCTGCTTCAACGTACACTAGGTCTATTATTACAGGGATTTCCCCTTCTTCTTTTATATAGTCTATTGAATAGAATATACTTTCGCTTTTTATTACCCCGTATATTTTTTGTTCCCAGAGCCCACCGTCTTCTATTGGATTTGTTGGTAGGTATTCAATTGCATTTGACAGGTCTTGTATAATTTCGTTTCTTGAATCAATGGATAGCAACAGTACTTTATTAGCAAACCATTCCTCTACCGCAAACTTATTCTCCTCTATAAACTTCTGTTTTAAATCCATATTTTTCTAGTTCTTTTAATCGGTACTCTTGTAGCTTTGAGAGTTTTCCTTTAGGGGTTTTTACTTCACTAAAAATAACAGTAGAGTTGGGTGCTATAGCTATGATGTCTGGGATACCATTCTTATTTGTCTTGATTAGTTTCAAAACATAGTATCCCTCTGACTCAAGTTGCTTAATTCTTTTTGCTTGTATCTGTTGCTCTGTCATACCTTAGTACATATCCCAGCACCATATTGGAGTTTGCTCCCCAACATAAGCGCCGCTTACGTTATAACTAAAGTGTTCCAAGGCATCTTCCTCCGGCATATCTTCCATTAGTATTGCTATACACTTTGAGACAGAGTATACAACTCGCATACTGTTCTCATCAATTCCTATAACCGCAGCATTAAAGCCATCAGCGATTAATATTTCTTCATCGTGAAAATTTTCTATAATTTCTTCTAACATTTTGATTTGATTTTAATTGTTTACCAAAGGTAGTCTTCTTTTTTTATATATCATCAGGGTCGTAGCCTGAGTTTCCGTTTTGTCCTATCAGGTTCATCCGCCTCTCATCTGCATCGGTGTACAGCTCAAGATCAAAGTCCTTAATCTCTATATCAGAAAGTAATCCTCTGTCTTTGAGTCTAAGTAATTCTCTTTTGTGGTAGGCAACTGCCCTGTCTATCCTTGCTTGGTTGCTAAAAATAGTTGATATAAATTTACGATACTTCTTTATTCCTTTCATAGTTTTTCTAATCAAATGGTTCGTTGTTTCTACTTAAATTTTTTAATATTAACATTACACACAATACTGCTGCAATTACTAAAATTAATGTTTCCATATTTTCTGTTTTAAAGGTTATGTTATTTAGTGAACATACTCACTAAAGGTTATAGTTTATTTTTAGCTAATGTTATTAATTCTTCCATTAGTTTACACATATTATCCATTGACCCGTAGTCAAAATTTTCAACCACAAAATCACAAGCCTGATGATAAGCCTCTCCCTCTCCTTTATTCCTAATTATCTTAGCGAACTTGCTAATTGTTTCTGAGTTAAATAAAGATATGTCTTTCATAATTTATTGTCTTGATTAAAATGTTTTAGTGTGTAGTCTTTCTTCTTTGTAACAGCTGCGTAGATATCTTTCTCAATTCCCCCTTCAGAGAATATCCAATACACATCGCTTTCTAACCTCTCCTTTGTAGTCATCCTGTCTCTTGACTGCCAATAACTTGTCGCACTGAAATCTATATTGTAGTACACCAACGCTTCAGCTTTCTTTAAAGAAATTCCTTCACGCCCTGATACAATTTGTAAGGCTATAGATTTTTTAGTTGTATTAAATTCTTCTAGGTCTGTTGTCAAGTATTCTGCGCCGTATACTTTCTTTAAAGCATTTAGTTCTTCCTTGAACTTATAAAATATTCCTATTTGTGCCTCGCCAAAATTATCATAGATGTACTCTGCCTTAGATAAATCTAAGATGGTAGAGTTACCTGACTCAAACTTTACGGTTCCGGAAAACATTTGGTGCAGCTTCATCATTAATTTTACAGGAGTATCCGCCAATATGGTTTCTTCCTTCCCCTCAATTACTAAATCTTTCTTCAGCCTAGATGTTAACTTATAAGTTAACTCTGACATTGGAACATACATTGTGTGTTCTCTTGTCTCAACCTTAAATCCCGCCTCTACCTGAGAGTAATTAATAGTGTGTGGACGCATTGCATCAATGATGCTTTCAAGTCCATTAGAGTAGTCCTTAATCATTAATCCATTTATCTTTCTTTCAGTTACTTTTACGTAGTCGTCACAGAATCTGTAGAAGTTTTTGTAAGCAGCAAAAGGATTTTTTGGTATACCATACACTTGGTGGTACATCTGACTAAAGTTCTCAGGGGTTGGTGTTCCCGATAAGAGTACAACAAGTGGTTTTTCTTTTTGGATTAACTCCTTCACCTGTTTTGCTCTCTTACTTGGTTTCCGTAGAGCGCCCATCCCGTGAGCCTCGTCACAAATAACCATATCAATACCTTCACCCCTGTCTACCTTATGAAGAGACTCGTAGTTGATCACTGTGATTTTATAGTTCGGGCTAAGCAGATCATAGTCGTTCTGAATACTACTGATTGCCTTCTTCTTCGTGATGAACAGGACGTGCTTGCACATCATAATTTCTGCCATAGCCAAACTCGTAAGAGTCTTTCCTGTTCTAACTTCCATTGCTAAATAAACAAACCCACTCACCTGTAGCTTATGTGCTCCCTCTGTAGCTATTCGTTTTTGATAGTCTCTTAATTTGATTTTAGATTGTTTTGTTTCCATTAAGTTTTTATAAAATTTAACGCTTCTATCAATTCTATCTGTAACTGATTTATCTGTATCGTACTTTGGTGTAGTGAGTACCACTACCTTCTTTCCTCTATCAGCTTTCTTTATTCTAGCAGCCTTCACCACTAGTGTCTGTGATATAATCTGCTGAAGAAACAAGCACTTTTTGTACATCATTTCGTTAGAGTGAGATGGTATCCTTTCTATGATATTACTTTCCATCCTTGTCGAACATTTGAGACTGTGTAGTCTTCTCGTTTGTTGGTACAATTTTTCTGATAATCATCCATTTACCCGCAGAATCTCTTCCTTCTTCAGGTTGTTGACCTGTTGTATAAACAGCGTAAGCTACCATCCACTTAGAAAATTTCATACGGCTAATTTGCATCCTAGATTTAGGTGCGTAATCAGGGTAGTCAGAAATAAAATCATAGTACTTGTCTTGCTGATGTATTTTCATATCTACCTGAATATGCTTATGAGATGAACCATCCACTAAACCACACCACTCAATGAAATCGTGAGAAGTCTCTGAAGAAAGCTGTCTAATTTTAAGGTTTACAAACGTAGATTTAATCAACCCTTCAGTAAGAAACATTCTTACACAAGAAATCATATAGTTATCAAACTGACACCACTCATCATCGTTCCAATCCGCAAAGAAGTGTTTACCAAATTCGTCAAGAGGTGTATAATTTTTATTGTAGTGTTGGTGTAGCTCAAGCTCCCACTTTCTTCTAGCAAATGAATTTCCAGAACCTTTAATTGCGTAGTTTGTAGTGATAGCAATCTTTGGTGACTTAGAAAAAGGTATCTTGATAGCGTCCTTGTTCTTCTTTTCTAATGTAAGTCCTTCTGTAACTACAGAAAATAATCTTTCAAAATCAAAGTGCTTCTTCACATCATCAAAACATAATACCTGAGTATCTGCTGATACAAGTTGGTAAGGGAACGAACGTTCAAAAGCAAATTGCTTCCCATCAATCACAACTAATTTTTTCATCTGATTGATAGCGTTCATAAATAACCCTTTACCTGTTCCGCCTTCAGGGTTATCTGATATAACCTCATCGTTTAAAATTACAGCCGGACAGTATGATAAGTTCTTATACCCGTGCATAAGAAATCCAATTGTAGATTCCATTGTTCTTACACGAGCGTCATCGTTAGCACAAATTCTTTTTATAAATGTTTTGTAGTCACACGCAGTGTCCTCACATATTGTGAATTTTCTCTCAATGATATGCTCCTTCCAAACGTATCCACCTAAATCTAAATAGTCAATAGGCTCTAGACCTTTGCTTGTAATCTTAACTGCGCAATTTTTGTAGTATAAGTATGAAGTATCTTTAGAGTCTTCAATAAAATAAATATCTATTGTTGAAAGAAGTGTAAGAAAATCTTCTCTAAAGAATCTTGTTTGGTCTGCAAAGTAATTATAAATAGATATATCATCCAACTCAATAACGTAGTTCAAGATGAAATCTTTAATTTCTTTCTCAGACGTGTGGTCAATTAAATTATTTGTAACCTTTACAAAAACATAGTTCTTACTTCCTTCCGGATTAAATTTATAGAACCCGTTGTCCTCAAGAAAAGTCTTGAATAAAATATGTATTATTTTAACGGTTCCCTTCTCACTCTTGTCCCAAAAAGTTTGTTTAGCAGTCTCTTCCTCAATTTTATTTAGTACGGAATCGATTATCCCGCCATCAATACTCGTCTCTTCTAATTGGTAGCGGATTTCTTTTTTTGATACTCCTCTGATTAATTTGGTTTTGATTTGGTTTATTCTATCCTCATCCTCGTAGTACTTGGTTCCAAAGTTACCTTTGTTAGCATATGCTGATTCTAGTGTTCTTTTAATTTCAGAAAGCGTAAAATCTTTAGAAGCATATTGGTTTAATATATAACTTGCAAGAGATTCTGCAATACCATAGTCATTAAATGCCATAGCAAGAACAAAAACATTTTGGTTTCTCTGTCCCTCAACCATTGGGTATTTTTTAGTCCACCACTTCACAAGTATCTCAACTACTTTATTTTCATCTGTAATTGGAAGTGTTGGTGAGTCACGGTGCTTAACAACCTCTACATACTCAGGCTCTTCAATCTTATCCCACTCAGATGAGTTCTCGTTGATGTAAATTAACGGATCATAAGATTCGTAGCAAACTCTTGAGATATTTTTAACAACCTTATCAAAATGCTGTGAAGCGAAGTGACTCTCAAGTGAGTTGAAGTAGTTAACGTGGTTGTCTTTATCTGCGGGTATTTTTACTATAACTTTTAAACCATTACCGGAAGGGGAAATAAATACTGAAAACACATATTTATCCTTAGATATATTTTCTTTGTCTTGTAGAAGTTCTTTCTGTTTTGCGTACCCATCAAAATCTAAGCAGATTAAACCACTATGATTCCCTAACGATTGGTCGTTTCTTTTTGTAAATACTCCACTGAAACAAATTGCCGGCAATAACTTCTTTAGTTCGTTACGCTCTGATTTGTTTTTTTCTTTTCGTATTTTCTTTACTAGTTCTTTAGTCGCTCCCTCCTTGATTCTCCCAAGAACAACGCTTACTTGTCTGTGGAATGGAGCCTCTGTTTCTTTAATATTTTTAAAGATTGTGATTGTTTGATTCATATTAGTGTTGATTTTGTGTTGATTTTGTGTTGATAATTTATACCTAACTACTTGATACTCAGTACTAGTGTTGATAATGTTGATTTTAACTTACATATATAAGAAAAAAAATAATAGTATAGTATAAATATATATATACTATATAGAGAGGTTTTTTTAATTTCCAACAGTTGTTAGTGGTAAAAAAAGAGGAGCCTTTCAATAACTCCCCTATTTCTAACATAATGAAACTCTTTCTACTATGGTGCTGGAGCCATTGTAGATTTATCAGATTCCCAAGTATCTAACTCACAGTAGTAAGTTCCTTTCTGAGATTTCTTTACATCTAGGTTTACCCACCCATTCTTTTGGTGTTGCTTAAGAAAAGCAATAGCTTCATCCACTTTAATTGATTGTCTTCCGATTACAAATTCCGGAGCGCCTTCTCTACGTTTAAAAGAAAATCCGTCTGCGAAAATTTTTTCTTGTTGTTCTGCCATAATTTTAATTTTTAATGATATTAATTGATTGCTCCAACGTTTCTATTGTGTGGAAGATAATAGTTTCTTTCTCGCCACGAGAGTTGCAGTCCATTGGAACTTCAAGCCACAACACTCTTCTTTTTTTCTCTTTGTACTTATCGTATAAATTCTTAAAGTAATTCATCTATAAAGTAGTATTTAATGTCCTCTGTTGGATTATCTCCGAAGAACTTATGATATTGCTCTACCGCACGTTCAACCTTCTCCTCGCCTCTCCTAACAAATTCTGCGGTGGGTCTGAAGATACCTAACTTACCATTTGTTTTGTCAACCACATAAAAAACTAGAGGTTTTCCAAAAAGTATTTGGTATATGTAACACTGACTGTCGTAGTTGTACTTCTTTGCTGAGTACTTAAAGTCCGCAATTTTACTTGTGGTCTTAAGGTCAATCAACTTATCGGTACAAACTATATCAGCCTTTCCCTTCCAAAGTAAACCTTTGATTTCTTTAATCATTGGCACCTCATACTTGTTACCTTCTTGGCGGATTCCTTCAAAGAAAGATAGGTTCTGCATCATTGTGTCTACACAATCTCTGATCTCTACCCCTTCCTTCTCTAGCATAATAATATCTTGGCTGCTAGTAGCTACAGTTTCCTTGTAAGTTTTGGTAACTCTTGATGAAACATCCACAAAAATTGTTTCCTTCGCCTTCTCCGGCTCAAGGATTAATTGATGGAAGTATCTTCCTTTATGGAAGTTTACATTGTCCTCTTGAGGAACCCTAAAATTCATCGGGTTCCCAAGTAAAGCTCCTATGTCAGAGTTTGATAAATATTGCTTACCAAACGCTCCATAATAGTCCTCATCGATTAAGAGTCTATTTATAATTGCTTGGTCTATCATTATGCAGATACCGTTTTGGTGATAGCTGTTTTTACGGACGTAGCAATTTTATACTTACGAGACAAAGAATCTAAGATACGTTTAACACCCATCTCTTTATTCTCTACAACATAAGCAAGAACTTTTTTCCAATTCTCATCGTCTAACTTTAAAGGGATAAGATTATCTACAGCAGCAGTTTTTGTTGATGTACTTGTAGTTGCAACCGCTTTAGTTACTGTACCTGTACTTGCGACTGTTTTAATTGGTGTAGCTTCAGTAACTTCAGTTTCCGGTAAGTCTTCTCCGGCGTAGATATAAATACCTAATCCGAACATAGCTAAGTTTTTAACTAAGCATCTCATCATTGTTTTGTTGATGTCGAAAGTAGTAGCCGGTGCTACTTGCTTCTCTCCGTAACGAGTAGTGTAAGAATACGCTACCTTCTTCATAGATTTGTTAGCACCATCCATTACCGGTAACCACATTTCTAAAGTTTCTCCTTCAATACATACAGATGTGTGACACATAAAGCCAAGCGCTTCATCATACTCTGTCTCACCCATTTGGTAAGTTGCATCCGGACACGCCTTCTTTACTTCACTCCAAGCCCAAGCCCAAGATAGGTAAGTAAGGTTGTTTTTCTTCTCCGCTTTTGCGTTGACATTAATCGCTGACAATTTTTCAAAGGTGGTCAGTTCCTTTTCTGTTGATTTTGACATTTTATTCTGATTTTAATTGATTTAATTTTTTAGTGATTTTAGAGTATCTAGCCATAAGACTAGTACGATTTGACTTCCATCCCAAGATTGCTTTCTTACTAAGCCTTCCGTTTACTTCTTGCTTAATCTTGCCTTCAATCTTGTCTAGTTTTAGACGAATATTGTTCAAAGATAACACATAAACTCCATATCTCCATCCTTTTTCTAAAAAAATACTGTACTCCTCTTCTTCAATTTCTTGGTAATAATCGCCACTCTTCGCAGTATTATATACTTTAATTTTATTTGTCTTAAGATATTTGACAAGCTTAATACCATATACTACTATAGCCGTGTAACCTCTGCGACTTACGTCAGCAGCATAGTTGTCACCTATAGACTGTTCAAAGATTTCTTCTAGACTAAATCGCATTTTTTAATATCCTTTATTACCTTAACATAATCCTTGTCGGTCTTAACTCTCTCCGTAACTTTACGTATCCCGTAAAGGATAGAGGTATGGTTGATTATATAACCTTTCTCAGCCATATACTCTTGGATATATACTATTTTCATTGGTCTCTCTGCGCATAAAAAATATAATAAATGACGAGCATCTACAACATCTTTTCTTTTGTTCTTTTCAAATAGCGACTTGTCTTCAATGCTAAAAATATCGCAGACCTTCTCGGCGTATTGATTAAAAATATTCTGTTTCATTATCGGGTGTGTTTTAAGTTTGAATTCTTCGCGTCCTTATACATAACTCCGAAAGATTCAAATAGATTAGTTAATGTGCTTGTGATATCAAGCGTGTCTGAAAGAGAAGCTCTACGCTCTCTTGATTGCCATTCCTGTTGCTGATATTCATCATCAATGAATTGGTCTTTGTCGTTTTCACGCATCTGCGTAAACATTTGATTTGATTTGCCCATAATTTAAGTTGTTGTTGTAGTGAAATTTAGTTTACTAATATCGAACCCCTCTGGAGTTTCTTCTTCTTTTGCAATAATTAACAACACAAGGTATCCACAGAGATCAAACAAGGTGTCCTCTGTAGCATCATTTAATCCTCTGTTCTTAATCCTTGAAAGTTTATCGTCTATCCTTGCACACAAAGAATCTGTTGCTGTGCCTTTATTAAAGATACCTATTGGCTCAAGTGCTGAGTTTCCGTATGCTTTATTTTTTTCTAATAACATATCCCGAACTTCGTTCGCTACACGTATAATACTATCTTGACTGCCCATTTAATTTGATTTAAGATTTAGACAAAGATAGTTTATAATTTAGACATAGACAACTTTAGTTACCCCAAGAGGGTTCATTCTCTTGAGGTGGGTTTCTGCTTTCAGTCTTTCTCAGCAAAGGTGTAGTTTAGGTAAAACTATCCTCATAGACTTTTTTAATCATCACCGATTTACATCTCAACAAACCAATTATTAAGTTATTACTCTTGGTGATTTATCTTACGCTTCTTGCTTGTTTTTTCTATAGGTTTTTCTATTATCCAAAACTCAAGACCCGTTATTACATTCCAGTAAAATATGATCATAATTTAAACTGTTTTTTAACTAATTTTATCTCTTTCATTACAGAGTAATACTCCAACACATTTAATGTGTCAGAGCATAGCTTTAAAAAATCCTCAAGCCCCTTTACGTAAGATGTAAAGTATACTTTATCCTTAGATTCTTGAAGGAGATTATTTTCTGTAGAAGGGGCGGATACTCGTGGGTCTAAAAAAGCCATTATAAATGACCTCCGTAAACTTGTGTAAACTCAACATCTATATCATTAAGGTCTCCTTCTAGCACATCATACCTCCACTCGTGAGTGGCTTCAGCTTCATTCATCTTACCGTCTAATCCGAGTCCTTCTACGATTACAGTCCAATCTCTTTTTTCAGACATCTTGTCCATCCAAAGGTGTTCGTTCTCGTTAAGCCAATTGTCAATTTCTGACGTTATAATTCCGCTAGGAACTTCTACTTCTATCTGTGCTGTTTTGTGGTATACCACTCTGCTTGATACTAATACTTTTCTGCTCATAATTTCTAATTTATTTAATTATAATTTCTATTAACTTTATTATTACTACAGCCGTTGTAAATATTACTGAAATAATTACATAGGTTACTACCATAAAAGGTAGATACCTAAAATTTCTATTACACCTCATCTTTTTATTCAATACTTCTATCCCAATAATAAATACAATTAGTTGGGCTGCTTTTTGGTGCGTTGAAAAAATATGCTTGTCTGTATTCATTTGGCTTTGCCTTGAATCGATAACACGTTTCTTTTAATTCGCAGCCTTTTCCACTGCACATTGATATATCTGCCATCTTATTCTTCTGTTTTTTCTACGAGTCCTTTTGCTTCTGCAACGTCTCTGATTGAATTAAAAATTTGTTCTGTGATGTAGTCGTTTGTCAGCGCAGCATCTAACACATCTTGTGCTTCATCGTCTGTACATTCAAAGTTTCTTTTAACATCTTCTACTTGCCATAAATTGTGCACATAAAATCCATTGATTTCTAAGTGAACTCTTGCTTGTTTTACATTCATTATAATTGGATTTAATTATTGACCTATTGTCGTGAATAGGGAGGAATCGAACCTCCCAAAGCACCGTGCTATTCTTTACTAGTATCTTAAAGAGACTTTCTCTCTTCTTCTATAGTTATAGATGTCCTCGATTAAAAGCTTGTACTGTGCTACAGATATACAGTCTTCTATCTTCTGTAACTTAAGCTTCCCTAAGAACTCAGTGAAATCAAAGTTCTCGTTTTGGAAAAGACCTAACATCGTAGATACAAATGTACTTCTTTTGTACCCGCTGTAGAAACGCTTCAGCATCATTAACTTGTTAGCACTCTCTTGTGCTTCCTCAAAATCTCTACCTACCCAAGTTCCTTCCTCAAAAACTTCCTTCATTTTCATTACAACATCACCTCTGTACTTTCCATTAACATCAGAACCGCTAGATGTTGCTTTGTTTGAACACATAGCAATACAGTCTGTAATATTAAATGCAGTGTTTCTTCTTGTGAAGTTTCTTAACTTTAAATAAGGTTCCACGCCCATATCAGCATAACCCTCCATAAAATCTTTCTTCGTCCAATTCTTTTGGTTGATGTTCAACACTTGAACCTCGTTCAGCGAATAACCTTTCACCACTATATAAAATATAGAAGAAAAAGATTTCTTTGCAGCCATCAATCTGTGCTGCCCGTCAATCACATCCATTTTTTCATTGACAATAATTGGGTTCTGCAGAACACCATTCTCCTTGATGCTCCCGACTAACCGTCTAATGTGTTGTGGATTTGGGGGTCTGTTCCCTACAATTTGATTAAATACACTTAAATCATTGGTCTTGTAAACTGTGTTTACCTCTTGACTTGATTGGAATAAATCTCTCATTTTACTAAAAATTTAATTATTTGACTTATGTCGTGGATAGAGGGGAATCGAACCCCTCAAGCACCGTGCTATCCTTTACTCTTCATCTGTGAAATCTGTGTGCTCTCTGCACTCGCTACAGATATCTGTTTCGTACCAACGGTCTGCACCGCAACATTCTGAATGTTCCATATATTTATTTTATTAATTGATGAATCTCGTAATCTGTAGTTGAAAAACCTAGAGTATTGTAGCGTTGTACTGTTTTGATAACATACTCTTTACCTTTGGCTACTCCTTCAAAATGTCTTAGCCAAGCTTTTGATATGGACTCATATCCATCTGTCCTTATTAACTTTGTTTCTGTAGGATTCTCCATTACCCGAAAATAATTTCACCAAACAAAACAGTCTGAATAACGCAATCCGCGTCAATAACATCATCGTTCTCGTTGATTATATTTAATAGGTTTTGAGCATCCGTATTGCCAACTTTCTCGTGGATGTCTTTTAGGTAGATTGGGAATTCATCCTCTCCTCCTTCTTCATCGTAGAAGATAATTGGGTTACCATCCTCTAAAATCTGCTGCAGCACATCTTCGTAACAAGGGTTTTTTAACTTCTTGCTTGCTGACTCGTAATGATCTCTGTCAAACTTAAGTTCTATTCCATAACCTTGCATCCACCCAAGCGCGTTGCACATTGCTCCGTGGAAAATTTCCATACTTTCTTCTTTTGATAATTTGATTTCCATAATTTATAGTTTTAATAAGTTGATAAAATTCGTTTGTCTTCTGCTATCTGCTTGTCGCTAATAACATTCATCGTTGGATGATAAATAACCTCTTTCCCATCATCATCTTTAAATGAGTCGTGTGAGTAAAATTGATTGTCATTAGTCTCGTCTATAAGTCTAATTGATGTTACTGTATTGCTTAGTAATTGGTCACGTTCTATGACTTCTAAAATCTTTACAATATCAGTCCTTCTTTCTTGTCCTTCGTTATTCAACATAACGTCTAAAATAAATCGTGCCATAGTTTATAGTTTTATTTTTTTAGTGAATCTGTAATCTAAACATCCAACCTCATCCTTCTTTACAAAAAGAGGTTCGTCTTCCCATAGTTCGTCTAGGGTATAGTTCTTTCGTTTACAAACTCCTAATATGAAGTTGTCGCAATGTTTCTTGTTGTTGAATTCCTTCTTTACAACCCAATCTTGCGCTTGGTCGGTTCTGAATTTTAATGTTACGTAGTACATATTTATTGGTGTTTATTTTCTTGTGCATACTCGTGCAATTGCTCATCGATTGAGTCTTCTAAAAAATCATCATAGAACGCTGTAATAGTCATCCCGTTTAAAGTAACTCTCGTTACCTCTAAGTCGTCTTCGGGAGGTGACTCTCTGTCGCCATCATCCCAATAGTAATCATACTCAACTTCTAGTTGGTATGCTCCTAGTACTTCAATTGTAAAAATTCCTTGTGTTCTCATAAATTATTGTTTTTTAATAATTTTCCATTTCTCATATTAACCCATTTTGAATTGCCTCTATGGATTTTTTCTTTTTCTACCTCTATTATTTCATCTAATAGATAGTCCTTTCTAGCGCAAACTCCTTTTATAAAGTTGTCGCAATGATTCTTGTTGTTAAATGTTTTTTCAATCACCCAATCTTCTGCTTGGTATGTCTTGAATTTTAAAATTGCTTTATACATATTAAATTGCTGTTTTTGGTCTTAATTGATTTTCTTCAAATGTAGATGACTCGTACTCGTCATCATCGTGATTGGTCAACTCGTGAAAGTGTCTCATTAATGCGTCTCCAATTGTATCTAACTCATTGAATCTATCACTAAATTCAAGCTGTAAGCGAACCTTTGATGCATTAGCTCTAATAGTGTCATTCACTTGAATTGCTCCAAGCATACCACCTCCTAAATAGTTTTGGTACGTTGACATTTTATGTCCCTTAAAACCTAATGTTGTTAGGTCTATCTCAATACCACCACCTCGTGAAGATATTGACTCTCTTAATGTAATTTGACTAAAGTCCATTTGTTATGTATTTTAAAGTTAAGACGCCTCACGGCGTTTCGTCCTTACAGACTCATCAGTTAACTAAGCTCAGCGATACGTTTCTTCACCTCTTTTGCTGTGTAGGTTTTGCTACTGCCTTCAGCGTAATCTAAGTAGGTATCAACATACTCTTCTTCAAGGTCTTCTTCAATCTCATAGGTATCTTTGTACTCGCTAAGATACTCGTGAATCATACCTTCTTCGTCACACTTGAAAAGCTTTGCATCGGTGTAACCTCCTCTAGCATCAGCGCCGTTGTGAATCTGAATAATCATATACGGGTCACCATTGATTTCAACGTTCGCGCCCTGCAGGATTTGAGACAAATCTGAATCACCATTATAGGTGTTCCAGCTTCTCTGAATCTCGACATCCCTATAGGTTTCAACGTTTAAAGCCTCATCATCATACGCATCAGAAGGTTCTTGGTTTAAATGCTTCCAAGCATTCTCACTTACTCCATATGCATCACAGTCTGCATCCCAATCATTAGATTCATTTTGGTTTGCATTAAACTCATCACAGATATCATCCAACTCTAAGTTGTTGGTAAGGAAGTGAAAGATTGAAACTGTTCTTGTAATATCACCATCTTTGTAATCAAACTCATAAACCTCTTCGTCCTCATTTCTGAAGTCTTCAAAGGTTTTCTTTTGGTTCCTTTGCCACATACGTCCATCCGTTCCGCCACTATCACACATTGCTTTACCCGTATTCTCGATAAGCATTCCATATACTAATTTCTCTACATTACTCATAACTAATTGAATTAAATTTAAGCGCCCAATATGGTAACGCCTTCTACCACAAAATCCCCGCACCAATTATGATGCGAGGTTAATGTTTACTGCTCTATCTCTATAATGAGACCGTTCTCTTCTTGGTACAGAAAATCATCTTCATCTTCCCACTCTGTCCAATATAAAATGTCCTCTTTGACCGCCCACTCTAGCAGCTCGTCATCTGTCTGAACACCCACTGATGACTCAAATTCATCACGCAGCTCAGCTACAGTATCTGATTCGTATTTGGTATAGAAGGAGCCATCGCCCCAACACCAACCTTCGTTCATTCCTTCGTGAGTTATATCACATTTTCTAGCGTATCTCATAATTAAAAATTGTATTTGATTTTTACTTTGCTCCACCAAGACATTGATTGAAGGTGCGTTTTGTATTCACTCTCTGTGTATACTTCTACTTTGCCGTTGTCATCTATGATGCAGTGCAGCCCGTTGATAATTTTGTGTGTCATTTGATTAAATTTTGAATTGTTGGTATATCTATTGTTCCGTACTTCTTATGTACCTTTCTTAAGTAATTCTCAGCAGCAGTTACCTCTGCGTCACTATTTGATTTTCTGTATACGTTAAGCATCTTATGAAGCTGCTCTATCTCGTTTAGTTTCCCCATTGTCCACCATTGAAAGGCTCGTTCAAGTCAAAGCTCCCATCCGGATATCTACGTGCTAAAGAGATACTAACACTACCTTCTGCAGACTCATAAGTTCCTTCTTCATACTCATAAAAGTCATCTAGGCTAGTGAACTTATTCACCCCGTCAGAACAACACCCATCACAGTCTTGTGTGGAGTAATTCATATAAAAGAATCCATCAAGTAACAATTGCTTTAGGATTCTATTCTCACGCTCAATAAAATATTCTGATTTTCTCATTGTAATTAATTTAAAGTTAGTCGCTGTGAGGGGAATCGAACCCCTCTAGAACCATTCAGCAGTTGGTTAGTTATATTCTTGATACGAAGTGTTCATCGTAGTGCATAAGCCCCGTAAAATCGTGGATGATGTCGTTTAAAGAAAACAGTGAGTTGTCATTGAATAACCTATCTGCCCAATCTATATTGTTAAGGACAAACATCCCACACACACCATTTTTTGTTAGGTGTTGTTGGTCAGCGTAGTGGTTTAAAATGTTCGTTGGAATAACGTTTTGTAATTGCGATGATAATTCTGTGATATTGTTCATAATTTCTAAATTTAAGTTAAGACGCCTCACGGCGTTTCGTCCTTTGTGGACTCGTCAGTTAACCTTTGTAATTCTCCTCAATCCACGTTAGTAGTATGGTCTTGTTCTTGTTATCCAACTCCATAAACATCTTGAAGAAGTTAAGCGTTCCTCCTACGCTATTAGACCTATTTAATGAAAACCATTTATCTGCTAAGTGATTGTATATGTGATTGTCTTTGCCCCATACTCTGTCCATCCAATCGTGAGGGAAGTTGTTGGCGAAATACATAAAATTGATGGTCGAATCTACATTGTTTCTAATCACAATCTCATCAACTACTTCAACAAGAAGTACATCTTCAGTAACACTCTCTGTTACCATCATTCCAAACTTTTTTGCCTCAGCTTCTAGTGTTGGTAAACAAGCGTTGTAAAGTTCTTCACTGTCAAACCTTGCTACTACTTCAGCGT
>Ga0307994_1001275_pt1 | contig 15554 bp, 19 predicted proteins | sample EllFjometagen261_FD_203171 | JGI IMG/M metagenome (GOLD analysis project Ga0307994, IMG submission 203171) | Marine microbial communities from Ellis Fjord, Antarctic Ocean - #261 | ecosystem: Environmental > Aquatic > Marine > Unclassified | place: Southern Ocean | collected 2014-11-02 | reverse complement strand
TGGCGCTATCACCCGGGCTCGCGGGATTCGGACACTTCCTGCAGTGGTTGGGCTCTTATGGCTCTTCGTTCCGCCAAGCTCAATGGCGCGGCCGTGCCCGATAAGGCGATCGACGATGCCGTAGCCTACCTCTACCGGCATTTCGATCCCAAGGGCGGGCATTTCGGCTACACCGATACCCACAAGCATCAGCTTTCGCTCACCGGAATGGGGCTCTTGTGTCTCGAGCTTTGTGGCGAGCACGGAAAACCAGAGACGCTCAAGGCTGCCGATTACGTTCTTCAAAATTTCCGTCGTCTCGAGAACGACCAATTTTCTTTCTACGGAAACTACTACAACGCCCAGGCGATGTTCCAGATGGGCGGTAAATATTGGGGCACTTATGCCTCATGGATGTATTCCACCTATTTAAAGAGTCAAAAGGAGGACGGTTCCTGGTATTCCAAGGAAGGAGGACGGATTTATGGCACCAGTATCATGATTCTCGCGTTCACCGTGCCTTATCGCCAACTCCCGATTTATCAACGAGATGAGACGGTGGATGAGGATTAGTGAATTCGGCTCATGGCTCGCGAGAGCGATATGCGGAAGACGAGTTGCGTAACACGCTTGAAACCCTAGAAAAGGTCACTACATTGCCGCGTCCGTCCCTAGTGGATGGCTCCATTACAATGAGTTCGCAAATTCTCGTGCCCGAAAGCGCTCCCTTCACCCCCGAACAACGGGCTTGGTTGAACGATTTTTTGGTCAAAAATTACCCTGGAGGAGCATTGCCAGTTGCTGAGGCAGGGCCTGTGATTCCCGTTACGATCCTTTGGGGGTCCCAGACTGGTAATTCCGAAGGCTGCGCCAAGAAGCTCGCGAAGGCGATGAAGGCCGGGAATTTTGATCCTCAGGTGATCGACATGGGTCAATACGACAAAGCCCAGCTCGCCAAGGAGCAAAACCTTCTCATTATCACGTCGACCTACGGCGACGGAGAACCACCCGACAACGCGGCCGATCTCCATGAATATATCATGGGGGATTCAGTGCCGAGCCTTGCAGGAGTCAACTTCTCGGTCTTCGCGCTCGGGGACACCGAGTATCCCGATTATTGCCAGTGCGGGATCGAGTTCGACAGGCAGCTTGAGAAGTTTGGTGCGAAGCGCATTTTCAAGCGGATCGATTGTGACGTCGACTACCACGAAGAATATAAGGAGTGGAAAACTGGTGTCATGGATGCCCTCGGTGGATCCGGCGGTGCGGCTGTCGAGGAGGCAAAACACGAAGACGTGCCTTACGGTAAAAAGCGTCCTTTTCCATCGCCTGTCATCAAAAGCTTTGATCTTAATAAGGCGGGGTCTCTGCGCGAGACCTTTCATATCGAGCTAGGACTTGAAGGGTCCGGACTCGAGTATGAAACAGGGGATGCGCTGGGCGTGCTTTCGCATAATCCCGAAAGTGCGGTGGATGAGATCCTCAAGAATCTTCCTTTCAACGTGAAAGACGATGTTCCGCTTCCCGGCGGGGGCGAGGTGCCTCTTCGCGAGGCGCTGATCACTTCTTACGATATTCGCAACCTCAACAAGACGCTCGTTCAGAAATGGCAGAGCCGCTCAGGTTCTCCTTTTTTGAGGGCGATGGTGGAAGGCGCGGTGAAAGAAGACTTCGAAGAATTCTGCTGGGGTCGTGAGCTCATTGATCTCATCACGGAGCATCCCGCTGACTTTGCCGATGGCGAAGAATTCGTAGGGATCTTGAAGAAGTTGCAACCGCGGCTCTACTCGATCGCTTCAAGCCCTAATGCGCACCCGGGCGAAGTGCATCTGACGGTAGCGATCGTGCGCTACAATTCCCACGACCGAGATCGGGGCGGGGTTTGTTCGACCTTCCTTTCTGATCGAGTGGAGGAGAATGTTCCCGGAGTGTTTGTCCATCATAACAAGGCCTTCCGTCTTCCTTCAGATCTCACCAAGGACGTCATCATGGTAGGTCCCGGAACTGGGATTGCTCCCTTTCGCGCCTTCCTTGAGGAGCGTAAAGTGACCGAAGCATCCGGCCGGAACTGGCTCTTCTTTGGCAACCCTCACGCTGCCACCGACTTCATCTACGAGGAGGAAATTACCCAGATGCAGAAAGAGGGGGTTCTTAACAACCTAAGCCTGGCTTTCTCACGGGATCAGGCTGAGAAAGTTTACGTGCAGGACCTGATGCTGGAATCCGGTAAGGAATTTTGGGATTGGCTCAATGGCGGTGGCCATTTCTACGTCTGTGGTGATGCCTCGCGCATGGCCAAGGATGTCGACAAAGCGCTCCACACTATTGCAATGGAGCACGGAGGCCTCAGCGAAGAAGATGCCATCGCTTACTTCAAAGAATTGAAGAAAGAGAAGCGCTACGCGAGAGACGTTTACTAGAAAGACGCGTCCGTCTCACGGGATTGTCGTCTTGGTAACAAGCGGAAGAAGCGTGACCTTGCCTCTGAATCAGGTAGAGTCGTGGGATGTTTCACAGGTGCCCTAAGCTTCTCTTTTTATTTCTCCTGGCTTCAATTCTTGTTGTTTCGGTTTTTGTGGTGCCGCGTGTCGTTGCTCCACAAGAAGAACCAGAGCTTGCGCATCTTGCTTCTCTGCGAGTTCGAGCCAGACCTCAGATCTCGAACGCCGAGCAAGAGGAGGTCGCTTCCCTCCAGACCGATGTTTCCACCAATGGATCTAGCTCTGGCGAATCTAATTCACCGGAGCAGGTTATTGTCCCAAAGAGGCTGACAAAGGGACAGCAGGCATTGACGTCTTTTAGTAGTTCTAATTCTCAAAGAGGCTCTGATCTGACTCAATTAGTCGTTCCACAAAATGGAATTCAATCGAGTAGTTTGCGAATCCTCGCTGTCGGGTCAAATCCTTTGATGAAGTTCCGCGCTCTTCCAAATGGTGGGCGAGTGCAATTGCCAATACCAGAGGGAGAGCTTCCACCTCGTTTTGTGACGATTCCAGTTTCACAAAAGGAGGCTGAATTCCTTCCCCTCAATCTGGGGCGATTTACTCCTCAAATCAAAATTGATAAGAGCATCTCTGTCGTTCAATTGTTCGAGGGGAAGGTCGTTGGCGGGCAAGCGTGGATAGAGGCAAAGGTCAAACCTGGCTCATCTTCGCTCATGGTGCTTACTCGAAAGAAGGATGTTGCAAAGCCAACGTGGAAAAATGTTGATGCTCTTGTTATTCCTGATGGGAAGGTGCTGTTCCCTGAGAAGACACTCAGACTAGTGAACGTGAGCGAAAAGAAGATCGTGGTGCGTTTTAATAAAGGCAAAGCCTTCAGCATTCCTTCAAAAAGTTCTGAGGTCAGAGTGATTCACTCTGATTCAGTGAATTTTGCGGCGGGTGTTTTCGGGAAAGACAAGAAAGTTCAGACGATTCACAAAAACGAAATCGAAATTGAGAAGGGGACGCGTTCGACGATCATCTTTTACAACGAAGATCGGCAAATCGCGCCTCAGGGTCGTGTTATGGTTCGTCTCCTGACCGAGAATGCTCCTTTTTCTACTGACCCTGATCGCGGTGGCATTTCTCGGTTTGGCGACGGTTCAAATTAGGAATCATCGCGTTGAAAAGAATATGGAGGAGGCGCGCTCGAATGCCTGGCTCGCGCTCATGATTGCTCGCGGCGAGTTGCAGCGTGAGATGGGCCCTGATCAGAGGATCTAGCGCTCCGAAGGAGGGGAGGGGGATAGTGGAGCAAAGGTGCGCATGTTCCCCGAGCGAGTTCCCATTCCGCTTAAGAAATAACCGAACATTTTAATTTACAGACAAATTCCCGCAAAACCCAAATTTTGCGCCATTTCTTGACGACCTAGCATTCCTTTGCATAATGCGCGCGCCGCGTCCAAAGGCTCGGCAAACTAACAAAAAGCTACGACAAAATCATGGCAAATTATGCAATTAATGGATTCGGACGAATCGGCCGCATGGTCCTTCGTTCGATGAATGACGAAGAACTTAGAAAAGTCGTCGCAATCAACGATCTTACCGACAACAAGACACTCGCACACCTTCTCAAGTATGACTCCTCACAGGGTCAGTTTTCTCGTGAGGTGAGCTACGATGACGAATTCATCATCGTTGATGGCCACAAAATCCACGCGACTGCTGAGCGTGATCCAGCCGCTCTTCCTTGGGGAGAATGGAATGCCGACGTCATTCTTGAGTCGACCGGATTCTTCACGAGCCGTGAAGGCGCAACCAAGCACATCACTGCTGGTGCCAAGAAAGTCCTTATTTCTGCTCCTGCCGGCGATCCTGATCTCACGATGTGCCTCGGCATCAATGACAATGAGTATGACGCTGCCAATCATCACATCGTTTCGAATGCCTCTTGCACCACGAATTGCTTGGCGCCTCTTGCCAAGATTCTTAATGATAAGTGGGGTTTGAAGCGTGGCTTCATGTCCACCATTCACAGTTACACCGGTGACCAGCGTCTTCTTGATACTCCTCACGGAGATCTTCGTCGTGCTCGCTCCGCAGCGATTAACATCATTCCATCTTCGACGGGCGCCGCTCGTGCAATTGGTGAAGTGATTCCAGAACTCAAGGGTAAGCTCAATGGAGGAGCCTTCCGTGTTCCTACTCCTACCGGTTCATTAACCGACCTCGTCGCTGAGCTTGGATCTGACGTTACGGCAGAGGAAGTCAACGCTGCTTTCAAGGAAGCCGCAGAAGGCCCTCTCGTAGGGATTCTTAAGTATAGCGAAGATCCTCTCGTCCTCCAGGACATCGTTGGCGATCCTCACAGCTCCATCTACGACTCAGAGCTCACTACCGTTATCGAGGGGAACCTCGTGAAGGTCTGCTCGTGGTATGACAACGAGTGGGGTTACTCCAACCGTGCTGCCGAGGCCATGAAGATGCTCGGTGATTCCCTCTAGGAATCGACGCCTCTAATTTCAAAGCCCGACCGGAGAAATCCAGTCGGGCTTTTTGGCGTTTAAACTCAATGAGTCTTGATAATCTGGGAAAATAAATGAAAAACTTACCGCTTTTTGGTGGACAGTTTCAATTCTCAAAGATATCGAGCCGTTCGCTGAGTGGTGATAGAGTCTTTTCTCCAGCATTACTCATCAAATTACTCATTAAACGGCAGCGTAGCTCAGGGGTAGAGCAGAGGACTCATAAGCCTTTTGTCGGTGGTTCAATTCCACCCGTTGCTACCAATGATTAATTAAGAGAGGTGAAATACATAGCCGAGCAACCTTGTTGTACGGTTTTTTTGCCCCTCGAATGACCCTAAATAGGTTGTTTCATTGAAAAGTGACGATAATTCAAACTTATCCCTTGCCAGATGAAATTTCCTTACTAGGGTCGCGGCCCGCAAATCGGGGTTGGAATTAAGAAGTCTTTGTTGCTTCAATTGTTCCAGCTCCTTCAACTCCAAATCAACTATCGGGTGCAGCACCGGAAAACAGGCTCTTGAGAGGATACTCTCTGAGTTCCCAGTGTCGCCACTTGGTTGAAGCAGAGAAAAATTTACTAAAAAATCCTCAATATCGTAACCCAAACACGATCGCACTATGCCCACCATTAACCAACTCGTCCGCAAAGGCCGGAAGAAGGCAGTCACTAAGTCGAAATCACCGGCTCTGAATAACTGTCCCCAGCGTCGCGGTGTTTGTTTGCAGGTTTACACCCGCACCCCAAAGAAGCCGAACTCCGCTCTTCGGAAAGTTGCCAAGGTTCGTCTTACCAACGGTTACGAGGTCATCGCCTACATCGGTGGTGAGGGTCACAATCTTCAAGAGCACTCCATCGTTCTTATCCGTGGTGGTCGAGTAAAAGACCTTCCAGGTGTTCGTTATCATATCGTCCGCGGCGCACTCGATACCCTTGGTGTCGATGGCCGTAAGCAAGCTCGCTCCAAATATGGTGCGAAGCGTCCTAAGAAATAATTTAATCGTTTAATCGCTCACTTAATTTTCCCATGGCCCGTAGAAAAAGAATTTACGCAAAGCCCGATCGTCGTGATCCAAAATTTGATAGCCCGGTTGTGGGTCGTCTTATTAGTAAGATCATGAGGGACGGAAAACGCTCTCTCTCTGAGCGTATCGTTTATGCTGCGATTGATCGCGCAAACGAAGGAACTGATACTATTGATCCTCTTGAAATCCTCACTCGTGCAATCGAGAACGCCAAGCCGCGTGTTGAGGTGAAGAGCCGTCGTGTCGGTGGTGCAACTTACCAAGTGCCTCTCGAGGTAGACGCTGGTCGTTCTGAGTCACTCGGAATGCGTTGGATCATCAACTTTGCCCGCGCAAAGAAGGGGACTCCAATGCACGTCGCTCTTGCTAACGAAATTAAGGATGCGGCCAATAATACAGGCAACTCCGTTCGTAAGCGTGACGATGTCCACAAAATGGCTCAGGCAAACCGCGCCTTTGCACACTTCCGTTTCTAATCGTCTTATTTCTTAAAGAATCTCCAACGCACTCCTCCCATGTCGAAAGTCGCTCACATTCCCACCCGTCCCGTCCCGCTTGAGCGGACACGGAACATTGGGATTGCTGCGCATATCGATGCAGGGAAGACCACGCTCACGGAACGGATTCTTTTCTACACCGGAATGATCCATCGGATCGGTGAGGTGCACGATGGTGCCACCACCACTGATCATATGGAGCAGGAGCGCGAGCGGGGTATTACGATTACCTCCGCAGCAGTCACATGTGACTGGCGTCAAGTTCCTGAAGACGGTGTTTCCAAACTATTTTCCGGCGTCAACCAGCGTATCAATATCATTGATACCCCAGGTCACGTCGATTTCACCGCAGAGGTTGAACGTTCGCTCCGTGTCCTAGACGGAGCGATTGTTGTTTTCTGCGGGGTCGCCGGGGTTCAACCCCAGACCGAGACTGTTTGGCGTCAGGCGGACAAGTATAACGTTCCCCGTATTGTCTTCGTTAACAAGATGGATCGTGTCGGCGCTGACTTCGATAACGTCGTCAAAGAGATTCGCGAGAAACTCGGTATTCGAGCCGTTCGCATTCTCATTCCAATCGGTTCCGAAGATACTCTCCGTGGTCAAATTGATGTGCTTAATAAAAAGGCTGTTCTCTACACGGATGACGATATTCTCGGTTCTACCTACACTTTAGCTGATCTAGATGATGAGCAGCTTGCACTAGCCGAAGAAGCCTATGCCGAGATCCTCGAGGCAGTCGCTGATGTCGATGAGCAAGTGGGAGAGAAGTATCTCATGGAGGAAGAGATTTCCGTGGCAGACATCAAATCTGGGCTGCGTCGCGCTACCATCGCCAACGAGATTGTTCCAGTCAGTGGTGGTTCAGCTTTCAAGAATAAGGGTATTCAGTATCTCCTTGATGCTGTTGTCGATTACCTTCCAAGTCCTATCGAAATTCCTGCTGCGATAGGCTTGAACCCCGAGGACGAGGAAGAGTCGGTCGAGGTAAAAGCTTCTGACTCCGAAAGGTTCTGTGCGCTTGCCTTTAAACTCTGGGCTGACAAATACTTCGGCAAACTCGTTTTCTTCCGCGTCTATTCCGGAACCGTCTCAAAAGGGGACATGATCTACAACCCACGGACTCAACAGAAAGAGCGCGTGGGTCGTTTGATTCAGGTCCAGGCTGATAAGCACGAAGAGATTGAGACTTGTTTCGCGGGCGATATCGCCGCACTCGTCGGTCTTAAGAACGTCCAAACGGGTGATACTCTTTCCCATCAGCAAGCTGGTGTTCTTTTAGAGCCTCCAACTTTCCCAGAGCCCGTCATTTCCATGGCTGTCGAGCCTCGCACTCAAGCAGACTCCGACAAAATGGTCATCGGACTTGATCGCCTCTCTGATGAGGATCCTACTTTTGTCGTTCATAAAGACGTCGATACTGGTCAAACCATCATCGCCGGCATGGGTGAGCTTCATCTCGAAGTAATCATTGATCGCCTCAAGCGCGAGTTTGGTGTTCAGGCCAATGTCGGTAAGCCGCAAATCGCCTATCGTGAGACCATTTCGAACTCCGCTATCGGAGAGGGGAAGTTCATTCGCGATGCCGACACTGCTGGTAAAAACATGTATGGCCACGTCATTCTTGAGCTGACTCCAAATGAGCAAGGCAAGGGTGTTACCACGCAGAATTCCATTACTGCAGGCGCCATTCCGAAAGACTTTATCCCGGCCGTCATGATCGGAGTTTCCGAAGCGATGACAAATGGTAGCGTTGCTGGATACCCGGTAGTCGACGTCCACGTCAACGTGACGGACGGATCGTTCCACGACACCGATTCGAGTGACAACTCGTTCAAGATTGCTTCTATCTTTGCGATCAAGGACGCTTTTGGTAAGGCGGGACCAATTCTTCTCGAGCCCATTATGGATGTCGAGATTTCTACTCCTGACGAATTCCAGGGTGACATCATGGGGGATATGAATCGCCGTCGTGGTCAAATTCAGGAGATCATCACCAAAGGGCCAGTTGCCAACGTTTCTGTAAAGGCTCCACTGGCCGAGTTGTTCGGTTATTCGACCGATGTCCGCACCCTTTCCTCTGGTCGAGCGTCCTATTCGATGACGCCAGCCAGTTTCGAAGAAGTTCCCCGCAAATTCGTAGAGAAACTCATCGCTGAACGCGGCGGTGCTATTTAAAGATCACTCAATTCAGACACTTTTCACACCATGAATCAGAAAATCCGTATCCGCCTTCGCGCATTTGACCACCGAGCTATTGATCGCTCGACTCGGGAAATTGTTGAGACTGCCAAGCGCACTGGTGCCAAAGTCGCCGGTCCTGTTCCTCTTCCCACCCGGATCGAAAAATTCTCCGTCAACGCATCGGTGAACCAGAACAAAAAGGCTGCTGACCAGTTCGAAGTTCGGACTCACAAGCGTCTCCTTGACATCCTTGATCCCACTGCCCGAACGGTTGACGAGCTGAAAAAGCTCAATCTTCCCGCAGGTGTTGATATCCAAATCCACATTTAATTTTTCTAAGCGAATCTAAAACCATGTCCCTCGGAATCCTCGGTAAAAAAGTAGGTATGACTCGTGTCTTTGACAATGAGGCAGGCTGCATGATCCCCGTCACTGTCATCGACGTGAACGGAAACGAATTTCTTCAGGTGAAAACCTCTGAGAAGCACGGCTACAGCGCTATTCAGGTCGCATATGATGACCAGAAAGAGCGTCGCCTGAATCTCCCGGAGAGAACTCACCAAGCGAAGCAAGGTGCCACCGGCGCAAAGAAGCTTGTTAAAGAGTTTCGCTTCGAGAGCGATGATCAACTTCCTAATAAGGAAGATGGTCACCCCGGTGCTGCTCTCTTTGAGGATGGCCAGGTTGTCGATGTTCTTGGTGTTACCAAGGGTAAAGGTTTCCAGGGTGTCGTGAAGCGCTACCACTTCCATGGTCAGCCTGACGGTCACGGTCACATGATGCACCGTCGCACAGGAGCCATTGGTGCTGGATCGACTCCGGCACGTGTTTGGAAGAATCAAAAGATGCCAGGTCGCCACGGTGTTTATAACCGCACCGTTCAGAACCTCAAGGTAGTGCAAGTGCGCGCCGAAGATGGGGTCCTTCTAATTTCCGGGGCCATTCCAGGTCACAATGGTGCTTACGTCACCGTCCGCCCAGCCATCAAAAAGACGGCTACTAAATAATTTCGATTGCTAGAAAGGTAGAAATAAAATGTCTGCATTCACACTCCAAGACGCCGAAAAGGCGAACATCCAACTCGTCGCCGACGCTTCCAAAGGAAGTCAGGCTGTTCACGATCTCGTGGTTGCCTATCAGGCCAACCGTCGTTCAGGAACCGCTCAAACCAAAACCCGTGGTGAGGTTAGCGGAACCGGTAAGAAGATGTATCGCCAGAAGGGAACCGGTAACGCACGTCACGGTGACCGCAAAGCTCCGATCTTTGTCGGTGGTGGTGTTGCCTTTGGCCCACGCAATCGCTCTTATGCCAAGAAAGTTCCTAAAAAGGTTCGAGCTTTGGCCCTTCGCCGGGTCCTTGGTGATAAGATTAATGAGGAAGCTGTAATTTCCGCGTCATCTTTTGAGATTTCAAGCGGCAAGACAAAGGATTTTGTTAAGGCTGTCTCTGCTCTTACTGATGCGAAGAAGGTTCTCATCGTTGGTAACGAGTTCACCGAAAGCACCCTCTTTTCAGGACGCAACGTTAAGCTGGTTCAACTCGAAAGAGTCGACAACGTCAACATTGAGCAGATCCTCCACGCAAATGTCGTTATCCTACTGGATGACACGCTAGAAACCCTCGCTAAGCGCACTGCTTAATTTCACCTCGAACCGATACACATCGCCATGAGAGATATTTACCAAGTCATCGACACCATCCGTATGTCGGAAAAGGCTACGCTCCTCCAAGAAGGTAACAACCAGTATACCTTCAAGGTGGATCGCCGAGCTAACAAGATCGAGATCAAACACGCCGTCCAGACCCTCTTCGGAGTTAAGGTCGTGTCTGTTAATACCTGTAATTATGATGGGAAAGCGAAACGACGTCGCCGCGCTGATGCCGGCCGTACTGCTCGCTGGAAAAAGGCAATCGTCCGTCTAAAGGATGGAGATTCCCTCGACCTCGTCTAAACCCCCGTTTTTCTAACGAAAACATTAGTCAGAAAGGATTGTTCCAATGCCACTGAAAAGTTTTAAGCCCGTAACTCCCTCAAATCGCTACAAAATGTGGCCGACTTTCGAGGAGATTACCACAAATAAGCCCGAAAAGAGCCTCACTACTCCTCTTAAGAAGAGTGGTGGACGCAATAACCAAGGTCGTATCACCTGCCGTCACATCGGTGGGGGACACAAGCGTAAATATCGTCTCGTTGACTTCAAACGCAGCAAGATTGATGTCGTCGCCGATGTTCTTACGATTGAATATGATCCAAACCGCACTTGCCGCATCGCGCTCATTCAGTATGCCGATGATGTGAAAAGTTACATCCTCGCACCTGCCGGTCTTAAGGTAGGAGATAAGGTTGTTTCCGGGGAAGGCGTTGAGCCAAAGCCTGGTAATGCCATGCCTCTTAAGGCCGTTCCTCTCGGAACTGCCATACACAATATCGAACTCCGCCCTGGATGCGGTGGTAAGGTTGCTCGTGCTGCTGGTCAGCAAGCGGTCTTGGCATCACGTGATCAAGGTTACGCCTCGGTTCGGATGCCTTCTGGTGAGCTTCGCAGGTTCCATGAGAACTGTTTCGCCACAATCGGGACTGTTGGAAACCGCGATCACATGAACGAGGTTTCCGGTAAGGCTGGACGTTCACGCTGGAAGGGTATTCGCCCGACCGTTCGCGGAATGTGTATGAACCCAGTCGATCACCCCAACGGTGGTGGTGAGGGTAAGTCCAAGTCCGGTGGTGGTCGTCAGCACCTTAAGTCCCCTTGGGGACACACGAAGGGTCAGAAGACTCGCAAAAAGCACAATCCTAGCGATGCCTTCATTGTGGAGCGTCGTAAGAAGAAGCGCTAGTATTCCAATTCAATTTAACAACTGACCATTTCTACCCATGGCTCGCTCACTTAAAAAAGGCCCATACGTCGATCAGAAGCTTCTCGCTAAGATCGATGCGGCCGTCGAATCTAAAAACAAGAAGCCGATCAAAACCTGGAGCCGTCGCTCCATGATCACCCCCGACTTTGTCGGTCACACTTTCGCAGTCCACAACGGCAAGACTTTCGTCCCCGTTTTTGTTTCTGAGAACATGGTGGGCCACAAGCTAGGAGAATTTTCGCCCACCCGGATCTTTAAAGCTCACGGTGGTATCGGTAAGAAGTAATTTACTTGAATCTTTCGCTCATCTGAAGCAATCGCATCCCCACACAATATGTCCATTCTCTCAACCAGCGTAATCTTTCTGACCGGAGCCTGTCTCCTCGGTCCGTTTGCCGCTGCTCAGGAGTCGGATGTGGGGGAGATTGCCAAGCTTGAGAGAGAGAATCGCTCTCTCCGTCTTCAGATCGAAACCCTGAATAAGGGCTATGCTTCCGCTCTTGAGCGGAATGCCGCCAAAACCAAGTCCCTTAAGAAAATTAAGGAGAATTTGGCCTTGTTTGGAAATGGGTTCTTTGAAGGTGGGGACGATAAGATTCTTTCCGCCGTCGCTGACTTCCAGGTGGCCCGTGAACAGCTCTCGAAGCTGGAAATGTCCTCCTTGGATCTCGTTTCTACAATGCGGGGTTATCTTCGCACTGTGGTAGCTTCTGATCCCGAGGCTCGCGCCATGGTCGAAGCTAAAATGCGCCAACTTCAGGTCGATCTCGGTCACCGCCAGCAACCTAAACGTCAAGTGGAGCAGGGGACTGCCGCTGAGGCGACGGTGGTGAGCGTGGATGCTGAATCCGGTCTTGTTGTCATCAACGCGGGTGGGGACGCCGATGTCCGCCCAGGAATGCGTTTTCGCCTTGAGCGTTCGGGCACATATCTAGGTGACGCAGTCGTCGCCGCTTCAAGGGCCGACGTTAGTGGCCTCCTCATTCAATCTCTGATAAATCCAGAAAATCCAGTGCTCCCAAAGGACACTGCTCTAATCATTCTCGACACCTCTGAACCGACAAACTGATGCAAGTTCGTTCGACTACTAAATACGCTCGGATCTCTCCGAAGAAAGCACGCGACGTCGCTCGTGAGATTCAAGGACTTCCCGTCTCTGATGCTCTCGATGCACTTACCTATACTCCGAAGAAAGCTGCACACTTGATTGGCAAGACGCTCAAAAGTGCCATTGCTAACGCAGAGAACAATCATGAACTCTCAGCTGACGAATTGATCGTTCAGGAGGCGACCATCGGTGATGGCCCCACTCTGAAACGCTTCAAGCCTCGTGCTCGGGGTTCCGCAGGTGCGATCCGTAAGCGTTCCAGCCATATCTTTATTACGCTCACCGACGAGTTCGAAGCTCCTGAAGAAAAGAAGCGCTCTACGAAGGCGAGAAAGCGCGACTCGATCAAATCTCTCTTTACCGGAAAGGCTGCGGCTGCCGTTGAGGAAGAAGTTCCTGCTGAGGAAGAAGTTCCTGCTGAGGAAGAAGTTTCTGCTGAGGAAGAAGTTCCCGCTGAGGAAGAAGTTCCCGCTGAGGAAGCAGCCAAGGACGCTGAATAAATTAATTTTCACAATTTTCACTTAAAGAATCATGGGAACAAAAGTAAATCCGATTGGATTCCGCCTCGCGGTCAACAAAGATTGGCGCTCCAAGTGGTATGCTGAGGGCAAGGACTACACCAACAAGCTTCACGAGGATCTTACAATCCGCCGTTATATTGCTGGCCGTCTTCAGGGAGTAGCAATCTCTCGCGTCGTTATTGAGCGCGCATGGAACAGTGTTCGTATCACTCTCCATACCTCTCGCCCTGGTCTCGTCATCGGTCGTAAAGGATCGGAGATTGAGAGAATGACCAACGACATTGCTAAGATTTGTAGTGGTTCCCAAGTGAAGATCGATATTATCGAAATCCGCAAGCCTGAGCTCGATGCCCAGCACGTTTGCGAAAACGTTGCCGTGCAACTTGAGCGCCGGATCGCTTTCCGTCGTGCGATGAAGCGTGCTGTCCAGACTGCAATGGAATTTGGAGCCAATGGCATCCGGATCCGCTGTGGTGGACGTCTCGGAGGAGCAGATATTGCTCGTGCCGAATGGTATCGCGAAGGCAAAGTGCCTCTTCAGACTCTCCGTGTTCCCATCGACTATGGTTTCGCTGAAGCCAAGACCGTTTACGGGATCATCGGTGTCAAATGCTGGATCAACAAAGATTCTGACGCGGACAAAGGTGCTCGCCCTCCCGGGACTGATCGTCCACGCCGTGGTGGTCGTGGTGGCCCCGGTGGTGACCGACGCGGTGGTGGTGGACCTGGTGGAGATCGCCGTGGAGGTGGTGGAGATCGCCGCGGAGGTGGTGGAGGCCCTGGTGGTCCCCCTCGCCCCAATAATAATTCTGACAACAAGCCTGCTGAAACCAAGGACGCTAAGCCAGCATCCTAAGCAGACGACTCAATTTAACTTAACTTTAGGAGGACAATACTATGCCTTTAATGCCCAAAAGAACCAAGTTCCGGAAGACCCATCGTGGGAGCCGGAGCGGCAATGCCCAGCGTGGAACAGATGTTAGCTTCGGCGACTTCGGTTTACAGGCGCTCGGTCGTGCTTGGATGACCAATCGTCAAATCGAAGCTTGCCGTATTTCCATCAACCGCTTCCTTAAGCGTAAGGGAAAAGTCTGGATTCGCGTCTTTCCTCATAAATCCATCACCCGTCGCCCGCCCGAAACTCGGATGGGTAAGGGTAAGGGTTCTGTCGATGCTTGGGTAGCTGTGGTTCGTCCCGGCACCATGCTCTTCGAAGTCGCAGGTGTGCCTGAGTCCCAGGCTCGCGAAGCGATGCGCCTTGCTTCGTATAAGCTTGGTTTTGAAACCCGCTTTGTTGCACGTGGCTAATCCCACTATTGAAAACTTTTACTAGGAACATCTCGTCATGCCCCAGACTAAAATTACCGAACTTCGTGAGCTAAGCTCCGATGAACTCCAGACCCGCCTGCGCGATCTCAAGCAGGAGGCCCTTAATCTCCGTCTTCAGCAGGCCACCGGTCAGCTTGAAAACACGGCCCGTCGTCGTCACGTTCGTCGTGAGGTTGCACGTGTCATGACTCTGCTCACTGAGCGTAAGTCTGCGTCCTAAGCTACCCAATAATAAATACTACTTCCGACATCATGAGCGAAGCCTCCGATAAGAAAGATTTTGTCCCTTCAGAAAACGGGGAAAAAAAGAACAAAAAGGTCCGCGTTGGGCTTGTAAAGTCCACCAGTATGGACAAGACCATCGTCGTCGAATACATCAACCGTGTTCCGCACCCGCAGTTCAAGAAAATCGTTAAGCGTTCGAAGAAATTCTACGCACACGATGAAGAAGGAGCCGCAACAGTCGGTGACAAGGTTCGTATTCGCGAAACTCGTCCCTTGTCCAAGCTTAAGCGCTGGGAACTTGTTGAGGTTCTGAGCCACTAATGGGTCCCTCAATTCAATTAATAATTTAAACGATATTTATCTGCCATGATCCAAATGGAATCCAAAGTCGAGATCGCCGATAACACCGGTGCTCGTCAGGCTAAAATGATTGGCGTTCTTGGGACTCGTTCCAAGTCTGCTTCGATCGGTGACGTCATCACTGCTCACGTTCGTGAGGCTATCCCAACGGCTTCTGTCAAAAAGGGTGCCGTAGTAAAGGCTGTCGTCGTTCGCACCACCTATCCTGTTCGTCGTCCTGATGGTTCGGTTCTCCGTTTCGACGGAAACGCAATTGTTATTATCGACAAAGACGGTAACCCAAAGGGGACTCGTATCTTCGGGCCTGTTGCACGTGAGCTTCGTGAAAAGAACTTCATGAAGATCGTGTCTCTCGCTCCCGAGGTTCTCTAGACAAAGAAACATTTACTCTTTTCAGACATGAAAATCAAAACACACGTGAATCCGGGCGACGAAGTTAAAGTCATCTCCGGTAACCACAAGGGGAAGCAGGGAACTGTTCTCTCCGTGAATGCCGACAAAGGTCAGGTCATCGTCG
>Ga0307994_1001268_pt1 | contig 15586 bp, 18 predicted proteins | sample EllFjometagen261_FD_203171 | JGI IMG/M metagenome (GOLD analysis project Ga0307994, IMG submission 203171) | Marine microbial communities from Ellis Fjord, Antarctic Ocean - #261 | ecosystem: Environmental > Aquatic > Marine > Unclassified | place: Southern Ocean | collected 2014-11-02 | reverse complement strand
TTGAATTGAGGGTCAACGAGCGGTACTTCGGGGCCCGCAGGACAGTCGCTAGCGGGTACCCCCCAGAGTGAGACGGCGCGCATCGCCGCTTGATGCCGGATCATCTAGGTCGAACCACCGGCAACAGGTAGGAATAGGCGAGTCGGTCGGCGAGCACAGTCCCGCTGTCGAAACGCAGCCGGTGGGCGGGAAACTCCAGCCCCAGCCCCATTCGGGTCATGTCCTGGTCGTGCTGTGCGCAACGAACCGGTGTTAGGCACCGGTTCGTTGTCGTTGCCTCGTTATCGTCGTGGCGTGAGTGATGTGAGTGAACCTGGTCTGTGGGAGAAGCATGCCGATTGGTGGCAGGAAGAGTTCACCGACGGCGTTGACGCCGAGTACGAAGAGCAGATCATCCCGTTCGCACTTGACCTGCTGTCGGGGCGCGACCGCATTCTGGATGTCGGCACGGGCGAGGGGCAGATCGCTCGCAAGCTGATTGCCGCCGACGCAGACCAGGTCATTGGCGTTGATCCAACAGCGCGCCAGATCATCGAGGCCGTGAAGCGTGGTGGAGGGCCGGCGTATCTTCGCTCTGATGCCGATGCATTGCCATTTGCCGATGCCAGCTTCGACGGCGCGCTGGCGTGTCTGGTGTACGAACACATCGAGGCGATGGAAACAGCACTGATGGAGTCCGCTCGCGTCCTTCGCCCCGGCGGGCGCTTCGTGCTGATGCTGAACCATCCGCTGTTGCAGACACCGGGAAGCGGCTGGATCGACGATCAGTGGCTCGACCCCCCTGAGCGTTACTGGCGCATTGGGCCGTACTTGCAAGAGGCGTCCACGGTGGAAGAAGTACAGAAAGATGTGTACATCCCGTTCGTGCACCGACCTCTGAGCCGCTACCTGAACGCAATGGTCGACGCAGGCTTCCGGTTCAAGCGCATGATCGAACCAGCGCCACCCGAAGGCTTCCTTGAACGGTCTGCGACCTATCGCGAAGCTGCTGCCATTCCCCGGTTGCTCGTTCTCGTCGCTGACAAGCTGTAAAAAGCCTCTGTTCCCTCTCGAGGGAACAGAGGGAAGTACAACTGTCAATATTGCTTGGTGCGGTACTGGGCGAGGCCGCGTCGGTGGAAATCGATGGCTTCATGGAGCCCCCAGCTGATGCCTACGTCTACGATCCCGGACCGCTTTGCTACCTGGATGGTGCAGTAATTTCGTGACTTGTGGTTGCTAATCACAGACGAGTTGTAACAAACGCGCAACCCGGGTCTGCGCAGCATCGCCTAGTCTTTCCTCGTGGAGTTCGCCGTAGTTACCGGGCATTCGGGCGCTGGGCGTTCCCAAGCGGCAAACTTCCTTGAGGACCTGGGCTGGTTCGTCATAGATAACCTTCCAGCGGCCTTACTGCCAAAGGTGTCCGAACTTGCCGGCGTCGCCGACACCCGGTACGACCGTGTCGCCCTTGTTTCGGGCAGTGGAGAAGACGCCGAAGAACTCACCGCCGCAATTCGAGCACTTCGCGAAGCGGACGACTCGCGAGTACGTGTCATTTTCCTGCAGGCCAGCACTCCGGTTCTCGTGCGCCGTTACGAGAGCACGAAACGACCCCACCCGTGGGATCCAAGCCTGCCACTTGTCGAAGCGATCGAAACCGAACGGGCAGCGCTCGAGGTCATCAAGGCCGAAGCCGACATGGTGATCGACACCAGCAACACAAGCGTGCACCAGCTGCGCGATCGCGTCGAAGGCGAGTTCGCCACCGAAACCGACACGACCTCGATGAGCGTGCGTCTTGTGAGCTTCGGATATAAGCATGGCCTGCCGCTCGATGTCGATCTGGTCATGGACTGTCGCTTTCTGCCAAATCCACATTGGGTCGACGAACTCCGACCCCTGACGGGACGCGATCCCGAGGTCGCCGCCTATCTCGAAGCACAAACGATCACGCCCGAGTTCCTCGAACGCCTGTATGCGTTGATTGACCTCCTCATGCCTGCCTATGAGCGAGAGGGCAAGAGTTACCTATCGATCGGTATTGGCTGCACCGGCGGCCAACATCGCAGTGTTTGGGTCACCGGGCAACTCCGAGGCCACCTCGAAGAGCAGGGATACAGTCCACGGGTGTCGCATCGCGACGTGGACCGCTCGAGCTGATCTACCGATCACTAGCAATCCATCCCCCAAAGCCCGAAAACAGAAGAGCTCGAGGAGCACCGTGACGCTCAAAGTTGGAATTAACGGCTTCGGCCGTATCGGTCGCAACGTCATGCGAGCCGCAAAACAGGCCGGTGCCGACATCGACTTCGTGGCAGTGAACGACTTGGGTGATCCCGAGACCATGGCGCATTTGCTGAAGCACGACACCGTTTATGGCCCCGCTCCGTTCGATGTCATCGTCGGCAATGGTGACATCACTGTTGATGGCGACAAGATGGAGTTTCTGAGCATCCGGAACCCAGCTGAGCTGCCCTGGGGTGATCTTGGCGCCGATGTCGTCATCGAATCGACCGGCATCTTCAAGAGCCGGGACCAAGCGGCGCTGCATCTCCAGGCAGGCGCCAACAAGGTGATCATCTCGGCACCAAGTAATGATGCCGATGCCATGATCGTGCTTGGGGTGAACGACGGTGAACTGAGCGCCGACGATGTGATCGTCAGCAATGCATCGTGCACCACGAATTGCTTCGCCCCGATGGTCAAGGTCTTGGACGATGCCTTTGGTGTCGAGCAGGGCATGATTACGACCATCCACGCCTACACCGGGACCCAGAACCTGATCGATGCACCGCACAAGGATCTACGACGAGCCCGGGCTGCTGCTGCCAATCTGATCCCGACTTCGACCGGTGCCGCCAAGGCCACCGGCAAGGTGTTGCAACATCTGATGGGCAAGCTCGATGGTATGGCCGTGCGTGTGCCGCTTCCCGCAGGTTCGGCGACGGATTTCGTCGGCTTGCTCAAGGCCGACGCTTCGATCGAGCAGATCAACGAGGCATTTCGTATGGCAGCGGCGGGCCCAATGGCCGGGATCGTGGCGTTCAGCGATGAGCCACTCGTGTCGAGCGACATTGTTGGTCGTCCCGAATCCTGCATCTATGACTCGGGAATGACGATGGTCATGCCGATCGCCACTGGCGGAACCATGATCAAGATCATTGGTTGGTACGACAACGAGTGGGGCTACTCAAACCGAATGGTTGATCTGGCCGTGAAGATGGGTTCTGCATGACTACAGCTGTTCCCCGACTCGAAGACCTGGGCGATGTCGAAGGCAAACGCGTCCTGGTTCGTGTCGATTTCAATGTGCCATTACGGCAAGGCGTCATCGCGGACGATCTGCGCATCAAGGCAGCGATGCCAACGCTGCGGTGGCTGAACAAGCGTGGCGCAACGATCGTTGTGTGCAGCCATCTGGGTCGTCCGAATGGCGAAGTGGTCCCTTCGTTGTCGATGGATCCCGTACGAGCACGACTCGAAGAGTTGCTGCCGGGCGTCGAACTGCTCGAAAACCTACGCTTCAACCCGGGCGAGAAGTCGAATGACCCTGGGTTCGTCGCCGAACTCGTCGACGGCATCGACCTCTATGTGAACGATGCCTTTGGTGCATCACACCGCAGCCATGCCTCGATCGTGGGCCCACCACTACATGTGCCTTCGGCCGCGGGACGACTTCTCGAGAAGGAAGTCAAAATCCTGGGTGAGTTGCGAACGGGCGCCAAGCGTCCGTTCGTGGCTGTGCTTGGAGGTTCAAAGGTCAGCGACAAGCTGGGCGTGATCGATGCGCTGCTCAAGAAAGTCGACCAGCTGGTTGTCGGCGGCGCGATGTGCTTCACATTCCTGGCAGCGCAAGGCCATCAGGTCGGAGCGTCACTGCTCGAAGAAGACATGATCGATACCTGTGCAGCATTGCTGGAACAGGCCCAAGGTCGCATCGTTGTGCCCCACGACCTGACGGCGCTGAGCCCTGGCGGCAAGATCATGGGTCCTGGGGGAGAGGTACGCCAGGCGGGGGTCGACCTTCCCGAAGGCTGGATGGGCTTGGACATCGGTCCTGGCACCGCTGCCGCGTTCACCGACATCATCTTGGAAGCCCGCACCGTCTTCTGGAACGGCCCCATGGGCGTGTTCGAAGACCCTCGATTTGCCGCTGGCACCAAGACCGTCGCCCGAGCGCTCGTCGACAGCCGAGCCTTCACTATTGTTGGCGGTGGCGATAGTGCAGCGGCGATTGCCGAGTTCGGGATGAGCCGAGAGATCGACCATATTTCAACCGGCGGTGGCGCATCGCTGGAACTACTCGAAAATGGCGACCTGCCGGGGCTCGAAGCCCTGCGCAACGCCTCGAACCTGGAGAACTAACTCATGGCCCGTATGCCGATCATTAGCGGCAACTGGAAGATGAACCTCAACCACTTTGAGGCGATTCAGCTCCTGCAAAAGATGAACTATCTGATCGACAATGTCGACTACGAAAACGTCGAAGTGGTCATTCACCCGTCGTTTACAAATATTCGCTCGATCCAAACGGTGCTTGATGCCGATCGTATTTCGATCAACTTGGGCGCACAGAACTGCCATTGGGACGACAGCGGCGGATGGACAGGCGAAGTGTCGGCCGCCATGCTGGGCAAGCTTCAAGTCAAGTACGTGATCGCTGGACACAGCGAACGGCGCGAACTGTTAGGCGAGACCGATGAGCAGATCAATGCGAAGGTCAAGGCCATTTTTAAATACAACATGACGCCGATACTGGCGCTTGGTGAAACACGAGAAGAACGAGATGCCGACCAGACTGAAGCCAAGATCGTCAGCCAACTCGAGTCTTGTCTCACCGGCGTTGGCGGTCCGAAGGTCGCGGAAATGGTGCTTGCCTATGAGCCGATCTGGGCTATTGGCACTGGTGTGACGGCAACGCCAGGCGATGCCCAAGAGGTCTGCAAGCTGGTGCGAGACACCGTTCAGAGGCTTAAGGGCAAGGAAGCAGCGAAAGGCGTGCGAATCCAGTACGGCGGCTCGGTGAAGCCAACCACGATCTTTGAGCTGATGCGTCAGCCAGACATCGATGGAGCGCTCGTTGGTGGGGCAAGCCTGAACGCCGAAGACTTCGCCCGCATCTGCCAATACCGCCTGCAAGGTTGATAGCGTCTCTTCCGTGGTATTGAAGTGGATTCTCATCCCGATCGACGTGGCTGCAGCGTCCGCTCTGATCGTGCTGGTGCTTTTGCACAGCGGTCGTGGCGGCGGTCTTAGTGACATGTTCGGCGCCGGTATGGGCAGCACCGCTGCCGGTTCAACCGTTGTCGAGCAGAACCTGGACCGCATCACTGTGGTCTTGTCGCTGATCTTTGGCTTCTGCACCTTGGCTCTCGCACTGCTGCTCGACGGCAACTAATAAAACCACAACAGAATCGGGCGAGATGCCGTTAGCATCTAGCCTCGGCTCACTCCGGTAAAACGGAGCGAGTAAGTCACGTCGGAGTGGCGGAATTGGCAGACGCGCCAGCTTGAGGGGCTGGTGTCCTTAGGGACGTGGGGGTTCAAGTCCCCCCTCCGACACTCGAACAAGTGTTCGATCAACCGAAATTCATGAAGGGTTCGGTTGATTTGCCAAAGGCCAATGATTGTCGGGCTGTCGAGCGCCGGCGTCATCTGGTTACGTCATGTCATGTGTCATCGGGGACACAGGTCGATCCATTCGATCTCGAGACGGAAGGGACCGTCGACCCCGTCGCTGATGAGTAGCCCCATGCGGGTGGCCAGATCCTTCTGAAAGGGCAGGTCGTCGATGGGCCGACCGAAGATCGCTGGGGACAGCTTCTCGAACGAAACCGAGATGGACTGCCACTGTCCGGGAGCGTGGAACTCGATGGGAGTTCGGTGCGAGACTCGACGGTTACCAGAGGCAAGGTCATCGTCGAAGGTCACCATGTAGGCACGGTCGTCGGGCCGCGCCCGAAGTTCGATGCGGTCGTAGGGGCTGAGAGCCTCGGGTTCGAGCGGCAGACGCAGCGATGAGAAGCCGCCGCCGTCGGTGTCGATCTCTCCTTCGAAGATCAGGATCCCGGCGTCGAACGACAGCCCACCGTGTGACCGGCCACCCATCACGTCGTCGTTGACGACCAGCCATCGTTGGTTGGCCTCATCGCAGTCGAAGTCGGCCAGGCGGCGGCGCTGGGCTTGGTCGTCGTTGGGGCGCATTGTGGTCGTCTCCGGTATCGGGTCGTGGGATTAGTGCCTTCGCGGCCTATTTCGGAAGCCATCGGGCGCTCACCACCCAGACGTGCCGGGCTCACCCTTGAACGGGCCGACAAGGTCGTCGGTGATCCATCCCCCGTAGAAACCGCCGGCTTGGGGTCGCACAAGTTCCCCGTCGACCGTGCAGTGGACCCGGCCGGGGTAGAACGAGATCCATCCGGCGTAGTCGACGAACTGCGGGTACGGATCCGGATACCGCCAGCCGACGGGTTCGGTGGTCCCCGCAATCGCCACATACTCGGCCGCACCTTTCCACTCGCAGTGCGAAGAGCCCGGCACACGCACCAATCGCCCCGAAATCACCGATTCCGGCGGCAGATAGAACGCGGGCGGGTGCGACGTCTCGAGGACCCGCACGGACCGGTCAGTCGACGCCACGAGGCCTTCGGCTTGGGCAACTTGCACGGCGCGGCGGTCCGGTACCACCACAGGGGGCCGTGGGTAGTCCCACACCGATTCCTGGCCGGGGCCTGGATCCTCGGCGAATGGGGGGCGTTGTTCGCCCCGATGGTGCCAGCCATCGCGCGCATGCTGAATCCATGCTGGGGGGTCGTTCCGCACGCTCTGCACGCTAGTCGTGCTCGCCGTCTGCGCTCCGGCCTTGCCGTCACCCTCCTCGCGGAGCGATTCGGCCGGGCCGCGCCGGCGGTTGGCCGTCAGGGCTCTTGGGCGGTAGGGGGTTCGACCTCGAGGAGGTCGCATGCGTCATCGGCGAGTCCCTGCCCGGCTTCGCCGTAAAGGTTTCGGGCCACATCGACACCCTCGTGTTCGAGCTCCATGATCTCGTCGGTATGGGTCGCGGTAGCGGCGATGCGGACCTGGGGCAGGAACTCCTTCACCCGCTGGACCGCGACCAGGTTGGCTGGGTGGTCGCTCATGGCGAGGACGACGAGTTCGATGCGGGGATCGAGGCAGAGCCGGCCCCAGAACTCGACGTCGAGGGCATCGCCTCTGATGACGTGACGACCAGCGGCAGAGTTCTCCGACGCGACTTCCGCGATTCGGTCGACTCCCATGACCACGTCGCCCCGCCGCCGAACGAGCTCGTCGTAGGCGCCGGCGCCGACTCTGCCCATCCCGAACACGATGATCCGAGCGTCGATGGGGTCGATCAAGGCGTCGTCGGGTTGGACGGGTTGGCGTTCGAGCCGGCCGAGCAGCGGCGACAAACGGCCGTACACCGTGTAGCGGGCGGTGTTAAGCGGGGCCGCCAGAGCGAACGAGGCGGCGACGGCGACGGCGATGGCCGAAGTCCACCGCTGATCCAGCACGTCACGATCGACACCGACGAGCGCGACGATCAGGCCGAACTCGCTGTAGGTCGCGAGCGAGATCGACGAGTGCCACGAGGTCCTTACGCGGAAGCGGAATCGGGACATGAGCAAGACGAACCCCGCTGTCTTGATGGGAAGGACCACCAACACGATGACGGCGATCAGGACCTCGGTGACGCCAGGTGTGCCGCCGAGGCCGATCGACAGGAAGAAGCCGATCAACAAGATGTCCTTGAAGTCGAGCAGCGTGGAGGCCAGCTCGGGGGCGCGGGGATGTGAGGCCAGAGTCAACCCGACGACGAGGGCGCCGAGGTCGGGTTTGAGGCCGACCTGATCGAACGACTCGGCTCCCACACCGATGGCCAACGCGAGGCCCAAGAGCAGCAGCAGCTCGCCGTGCCCACTTCGATCGATGAACCATGCGTACACAGGCCGGGCGGCGATCACGGCGAGGACGACGGGTATCGCCCAGATGGACGGGGGAGTGTCGACCGCGGCGGTCAGGAACACAACGGCGAAGATGTCCTGCACGACGAGGATCCCGATGGCGAGGCGGCCCTGCAAAGAGGTGGTCTCGTTGCGCTCTTGGAGTGCCTTGACCGCGAACACGGTGCTCGAGAACGAGAACGCGAAGCCGACGAGTGCTGCCTCGCGGATCGAGAGATCGGCCGCGAGTGGGAGCCCGATCGCTCCCAGCCCGAGCATCAGGGCGCCGATACACGCGGTCGTCATGGCGGCGTGAATGCTTGCTCCGGCCCACACAACGGGACGGGCGAGGGTCCGGAGACGCAGCTTCAGGCCGATGCCGAACAGCAACAAGAGCACGCCGACATCGGCGATGAGCTCGATGCCATCGCTCGACTCCTCGCCGAAGGCATGAAGTACGAACCCGGCGGCGAGGTAGCCCACCATCGGCGGCAACCGGACGACCGTCGCTGCGAACCCGAACGCGAACGCCACCAGCACGAGGGTGAGATCCATCGTCAGCCCGCTCTCAGCCGCTCAGTCAGCAAGGGTGCCGGCGTACACCTGCCAGGCGAGGGCACTCTTGGCGACGAGGCTGAGAACGAGGTACACCTTCTCGCCGTAGAGGTAGTTGGCGAAGCGACCGCGGCGGCGGTATTGCAGCCACTGGTTGAGGGCGAAGCAGTTGAACAGCAGGAACAGCGACACGAAGATCCCGTAGACGAACCCGGGTACGCCGTCGCCCTCGGACTGTGAGCTGATGAGCGCGATGGTGATGGCGATCCAGGGCACGATGCCGACCACGCTGCCGAAGATGAAGGGCCACCACGTCGTGGAGTCGCGGTCGGGCCGGTTGGACTGTTCCATCAGCCATCCGAACAGGATCATGGCCGCGTTGACCGCGAATAGGCCGATCAGCGCGTAGAGGTTGTTGATGCCGGGCAGCATCGCGATCAACACGATCATCAGCGATGCGCTCACCGAGTACTCGACCCAACGGGCCGGATTGATGCCGCGTGTGAGGTTGGTCCGATACCAACCCTCGACGCGCGGAGCTGCCATCAGCAAGTGATCTGCGGCCGCCAACAACAAGAACAACGCGATGGCGACCGAGAAGCGCAGATCGAAGAAGACCTGGTCGATGGTCAACGCCGTGCCGGGCGGACCGTCCTGCACCTTGGCCTGCACCGGAATGGCGAAGTCATTGCTCAAGGCGAGAATGGCCAAGGCCTGGATCAGGTGTGTGGCGCCGACCCCGATGTTCCAGCGTCGCAGCGAGGCGAATTGAGTGCTTTCGGACATGTGGGTGGACCCTAACCTGGTGCCATCGGGCCGATTGAGCCGAGCGGGGATCCGTCGTGGCGGAACCGGCCGGCCGGGACTCGTGCTCCGACTCGGACGAGTGCGAGGTGCCACGATGGGGAGGACCCGAGTGCCCATCGCAACGCGGCCACGGTGCGGCGGCCGGCTGCTTCTCCGCGGTGTCGTGGTGTCAGGCCGATGATGTCCGCGATGTTGGCGGGGACTGTTGCGACGGCGGCGCTGAACAGCAGTCGGTATCCGAGCTTCACCGCAACAGGTAGTGGCGGGTTGCGGAGGAAGTCGATCGCTTGATCCTGGGCTCGGGTCGGTGCCAAGGCGGGGTGTTCGGATATCCAGCGGGAGAGCTCGTCTGCGGATGTTGGTAGCGGGTCGGCACCGAGCAGCGCTCCGACCCGTGCTTGCTCGGCGACGAACTGGTCGGCCTCGTCGCTGGTCAGGGTGCGAGGTCCATAGGTCTGGAAGGCGACGAGGAAGGAGTCGGTCAGTACGTTGTGTACCCACGCCGCCATGGCCGGCTGACCCGCGTTGTATGGCTTGTCTCGCTCGGAGACGCCCCGGACCGGGACGTGCGCCTTGCGGACCGCGGCCACGGCTGCTTCGACCTCGGGCATTGCCCCGTAGGTAGTCTCGGTGACATAGACCGAGGTGCGGGACAGGCGGCCGAGGGGGTCGGTGCGGTACTGGGAGTGCTCTTCCACGCCGGCGACCACCTCGGGGTGCGCGGTCTGGACGACGAGCGCTCGAATGCCGCCCACGAACGCGGTGACGTCACCGATGACCTCCCATGACACCGAATCGGGTCCTAGGAGTCCGGGGTCGCCTCGGTAGGTCAGCGTGTTGGCTAGAGGCTGGGGTCCGTGAGAGAAGAGCGCAGTCGTGGAGCCGACGACACGTGCCTTCAGCTTGTCGATCAATTCGCCTGTCCGTCAGCTTTGGGCGCGTGCGCGCCAGGAGACGAGCGCCGAGCCTCGCAAGTCGGCGCCTCGGCGCTGGCGACCAGGCGCTGGGCCAGCTGCTTCCACATGATCTTGTGGATCGGCAACAGGATCCACCAGTACGCACGGCCCGTGACCCCGCGTGGGTGGAACCGTGCGAGTTGGCGTAACCGGGCGCCACCGTCGCTGGTCTCGGTGATGCGCCATTCGAGCCAGGCCTCGCCGGGGACCTTCATCTCGGCTCGAAGCCGCAGTAGGCCTGGTGGTTCGTGGGCTTCGACGCGGAAGAAGTCGAGAGCGTCCCCGACACGTAGTTCATCAGGGTGTCGTCGGCCTCGTCGCATGCCGACGCCGCCGATGACTTTGTCGAGCCAGCCCCGGATTGCCCAAAGTGGGTTGGCCACGTACCAGCCCCGTGCGCCGCCGACGCCCGTGACAGTTGCGAAGACCGCTATGGGGTTGGCGCTGGTCGTGACCTCTTGGATGTCTTCGTAGATGGTGCCGCCGGCCCAGTCGGGGTCTTGGGACATGGGCGAGGCCGAGGTGTGAGTGGGGGCGCTGTCCATCCAACTGGTCTTGATCTCGAGGTCGCCGACCACAGCCAGAGCCCGTTGAATCGCTTCGTCGAGGGTGTGGGGCTCGTGATCGATGATGCGGCGGATATCGCGTTCTGGGTGAACGATGACGTCGTTGATCAGACTGTCGACCAGAGGGCGGGCGAGAGCGTAGGGGAGGGGCGTAACCAGGTTGACCCAGTGCGATGACAGGCGCGGGGTCAGGAGAGGGACGGGGATGATGAGTCGTTTCCGCAGTCCGGCGATGGCGGCGTAGCGGTCCATCATGTCGCGGTAGGTCAACACGTCGGGCCCGCCGATCTCGAGGATCTTGCCGGCGGTTTCGGGCTTGTCGAGGATGGCGACGAGGTAGTGCAACACGTCGGCGATGGCGATGGGTTGGCACTGGGTCTTGGTGACCCAGCGGGGGCAGATCATGGCGGGGAGGACTTCGTCGAGGTGGCGGAGCATCTCGAACGAGGCGCTTCCCGAGCCGATGATGACTGCGGCACGGAGTTCGGTGACGGGCACGGTTCCGGCGGCGAGGACATGGCCGACTTCGTGCCGGCTGGCCAGGTGACTCGAAAGATTCTCGGGGTCGTCTTCGCCCAGTCCTCCGAGGTAGACGATTCGGGATACGCCCGCGTTCTCTGCGGCGAGGCGGGTGTTCTCTGCGCCGAGGCGGTCGGTTTGTTCAAAGTCGCCAGCGTGGCCCATTGCGTGGACCAGGTAATAGACGACTTCGACTCCGCTCAGTGCGGCATCGAGGGACGTCTGGTCCAACACATCTGCAGTCGCCACGTCGACGTCAGAACGCCAGTCGACTCCTGCGAGTCGGTCGGGGTTACGGGCGAGGCAACGCACGTCGTGGCCTGCGGCGAGGAGCTCGGGTACCAGTCGGCCACCGACATAACCCGTCGCGCCGATCACGGCGATCTTCATGAGCTCACCTTCTTCGCCTCGGCCATGCACTCGATCCGTTCCAACGCGAGGCGGCAGACGGCCAGATAGGGAGCGGCGGGCCATGGGACACCGAAAGCCACGCGGCACCGAGCTGGCTCAAGGGACTCAACGGTGTGATCGGTGGCCGAAACTCCTGCGACCTTCCAGGTCCACCGTACGCCCTCATCGAACTCGGTGATTTCAAAGGGCACGTCTAGTCCGAGCACGGTTGTCACCTTGCCCCGCGCACCTTTTCGGAGGCGATCATCGTCGACTTCGGCTCTCCGCACGCTTGGCCCCCACTCTGGCCAATACTTCGGATCGGTGAGCAGCTCCCAGACCACCGCCTGCGGTGCGTCGATGTCACGGCTGACCCAGAGTTTCTTCACCGGATCACCCTAACTGTCGACCCTTCGGATCAAGGGCCCGAATGGGGCTTATGAGGCGTCGATCAAGCGGAAGTCACGGCTGTGGCACCTCGGTGACCGACGCTGTGGCCGGATCGAGGCCCAGCTGCTCGTACAGGTTCGATGCAAATCGCTGCCCGGTCGCCCGCATCGTCGAAAGCAGCACAGGTTCGACTGCGTGTCGCGATAGACCCGGCAATGGCAGGTCGACAGAGAGGGTCAGGTCAACCTGCAGGTCGGTGGCCTTGCGGCCGTTCGACGTCAAGTCGTAGACGCCTTCGACTCCGGCGCGCTCCCGGCTCCCGATGGGTGGATCGTGGGTGAATATGATTTGGCGCTGGTCGATGAACTCCATTCGTTCGGTGAATACCGCCTCGACCTTCAAGCCCAGCGCTTCGATGCCATTCAACGCCCATTCCCATTGCGAACCCGTCGCCTCGATGGATCGGACCAGCGGCGTCAAGTCGGCGAGCGCTCCCGGATCGGTGATGAGCCGCCAGATCTCATTGGACCGGACGGGCACAGTGGACATCGAAATATTCCGTGCAGAGAACCAAGTCATAGCGTCGGCCGTCCAATCACTTCAGCGCTCGTTTGTACGTTTCGAGCGTGCGGAGTCGTGCCTGGCTATGGTCGACGATGGGCAGCGGATACGTCTCTTCGAGTGTGATTCCCGCAGCCTGGAGGTCGGCTGAATCGGCCGCGCTCGGCTCGTGGATACCGGGCGCACGAAGGTGAGCGAGCTCGGGGACCCACGTGCGGACGTAGTCACCGTCGGGGTCGAATTTGATCGCCTGGCTGGTGGGGTTGAACACTCGGAAATAGGGGGCGGCGTCGGGGCCGGTGCCGGCGACCCATTGCCAGTTTCCGGCATTTTGGGCGATATCGGCGTCGACCAGGTGATGTCGGAAGAAACGTTCGCCCTTTCGCCAGTCGATGAGCAGGTCCTTGACCAAGAAGCTGGCACAGATCATGCGAACCCGGTTGTGCATCCACCCGGTCTGGGTCAACTGACGCATGCCCGCGTCGACGATGGGATAGCCGGTGCGACCGGTGCACCAGCGCTCGAAGCCGTGGGGATCATCGCGCCACGCAATGCCGTCGTAGCGGGCCTTGAGCGCGACATTGGGAAGGTCGGGGTGTAGGGCCAGCGTGTGGGCCCACCAGTCTCGCCATGCGATCTGTCGGACAAAGGCCTGCCGTCCGGGAGTCTCGATCCCGATGACATCGGCCACGGTGCGGGCCGCGAGCGTGCCGAACTTCAGATCCGCGGAGAGGTTCGAAGTGCCATCGACGGCGGGCAGGTCTCGGAGGTCCGGGTAATCATCCACGACTTCGAGCCATGCCGTGAGGCGGTCCCACGCGGCGGTTTCCCCCGGTGCCTGGCGGACCGGTCCTTGCGGATCGGGGATCGGTTCGCCGGGAATCGTGACCGATCGGCCGGCACCGTCAGATGGCCATGGGGTTCGATGTGTGGTCGACCAGGTCTTGTAGAACGGGGAGAAGACCTGGGAGAGCGTGCCCTTCTTGGTGAGCACCGCGCCCGGTTCGTGCACGGTGAGACCGTCGAAGGCGTGAACGGGGACTGTGACCGATTCTCCGATGGCCTGGTCACGGGCGGTCGAGAACGGTGTGACGTCAGCGTTGAGGTAAACGGCCGATGCTTCACATTCGCCGATCAGACGCGGGACGGCGGTGGCGGCAGGGCCGGAGCGGACGACGAGCCCGCCGCCTCTGGCGCGTAGTTCATCGTCGAGAGCGTGGAGGTGGGCGAGGAGCTGATCTCGACGAAACTCCCCGGCGGCATTCATCAATCGTGGCTCGATGACGAACACGGCGACGATTTCATCGTGGGCCGCAGTCGCCGCGGCCCACGCCGGGTTGTCCTCGAGGCGAAGGTCCCGCCGGAACCACACCACGCCCGGCTTCTTGTCGACCTCGCTCACCGGCCCAGTATGGGCGCTTCCTTCGTCTGAATAGCGACTCAACCACCACATCAACCGGTCGCATCCCCTCGGAGCGCCGAGAAAGCGTGTTCGACCCTGTTGATCGCTCCGCTTGGCGATAAGACTTAGTGATGGCCCGTTACGTTATGCACGTCCGCTCACCCAAATCGCCCGCCGAGTCGTTCGCGTATATGGCTGATTTGTCGAACTTCGCAGAGTGGGATCCCGGTGTGATCAAGGCCGAACAGGTCGAAGGCGATGGCGCCGGCCCAGATGCAGTGTTCGATGTGGCGGTCAAGGGTGTCGGTGGCCCGCTGACCCTTCGGTACCAGACCGAGGCCTATGACCCGCCTTCGTCGATCGTGGCACGAGCCGAGAGCCGTTTCTTGACATCGCTCGACACAATCACCGTTGTCGGAGATGGCACCGGTTCGATCGTGACCTACGACGCCGAACTCACACTGAATGGTTTACTTGGCCTGACCGACCCCATTCTCGGCCTCGCGTTCAAAAGGATCGGCGACCGTGCAGCGACCGGGCTCATCGAAGCTCTCGATGGCGAAAAGGTCACGGAACCCAACTCATGAACCTGCGCAGATACGTCGACGCCGTCATCGAGGCACCAATCGTCACCAGCTTCACCCGTCTCGGATACGCGTCCCGCAGACGCCTCGACCATTGGACACCGCTTGATGACTATGACCTGGACGGTCAGGTCATCGTGCTCACCGGAGCCACATCGGGCCTGGGCAGAGCAGCTGCCAGCCAACTCGCCCGGTGCGGCGCCTCGCTGGTGCTTGTCGGACGAAATTCGGAGCGGAACGAGTCGGCGGTCGCCGAGATGATCGAGACCACCGGCAACCAGGCCATCACCCAGGTCGCCGCCGACCTCGGCGACCTCGAGCAGGTGCGGGCGCTGGCCAAGGCGGTGCTCTCTGAACACGACCGAATCGACGTGTTGATCCACAACGCCGGGGCGCTCACCAACGAGCGTCATGACGCGCCCGACGGGACCGAAGCCACTGTGGCGAGCCAGGTTGTCGGTCCGTTCTTGCTCACGAGTCTTCTCCTCGATCGCTTGGCCGATTCGGCCCCATCCCGTGTGCTCACGATGTCATCGGGCGGCATGTACACCGCCGGGCTCACCGTCTCCAAGCTCGAAATGTCGGCCGAGGAGTACAAGGGGACCGAACAATATGCTCGGGCGAAACGAGCCCAGGTGACCCTCAACGAGATGTGGGCCGAACGGTTCGGTCACCTCGGAATCCACTTCCACGCCCTGCATCCCGGATGGGCCGACACACCAGGAGTCGACGCCGCACTTCCGGGCTTTTCGAAGGTCATGGGTCCGCTCCTGCGCACAGCTGACCAGGGAGCCGACACGATGGTATGGCTCGCCTCCGACGACTCGGCACTCGAATCCAACGGACTGTTCTGGCTCGATCGTCGGCCTCGCAACACCCACAAGCTGCCCGCCACCAAGAGGTCCGATACGAA
>Ga0307994_1001264_pt1 | contig 15599 bp, 14 predicted proteins | sample EllFjometagen261_FD_203171 | JGI IMG/M metagenome (GOLD analysis project Ga0307994, IMG submission 203171) | Marine microbial communities from Ellis Fjord, Antarctic Ocean - #261 | ecosystem: Environmental > Aquatic > Marine > Unclassified | place: Southern Ocean | collected 2014-11-02 | reverse complement strand
CGCCCCGTCGATCGTTGTGATGAACAGCGAACTCGCCCAGGAACTTGGCGTCGATACAGACAAGCTGGACGGCTCCACGGGAGCTTCGATCCTGGCTGGCAACACGTTGCCTGACGGAGCAACGCCCGTCGCCATGGTCTATGCCGGACATCAGTTCGGTGGCTACTCGCCGCGCCTCGGCGATGGCCGCGCCGTTCTGCTCGGCGAGATTATCGACCGCAACGGTCAACGTCGTGATCTTCATTTGAAGGGCTCCGGGCGCACGCCGTTGTCCAGGGGTGGTGATGGCAAAGCCACGCTCGGTCCGATGTTGCGCGAGTTCGTTATTGCCGAAGCCATGCACGCACTTGGGGTTCCCACGACTCGGGCGCTGGCAGTCGCTGTGACCGGCGAGGAGATCGCCCGCGAGGCTCTGGAACCTGGTGCGGTTCTGACACGGGTGGCATCGAGCCATCTGCGAGTTGGCACGTTCGAGTATTCCGCCCGCGCCGGTGACGCCGATGCGTTTAAGAAGCTCGTCGACTATTCGATTGAGCGGCACTATCCGCAGGTGCTCGATGCCGAGCAGCCCTATTTGGCCTTCTTCAAAGCAGTGCTCGACAAACAAGCTGCTTTAATCGCTCAGTGGATGCTGCTCGGCTTCATTCATGGCGTGATGAACACCGACAACGTGACGATCTCGGGCGAAGGTATCGACTACGGACCGTGCGCCTTCATGGATCGCTACGACCCCGCGACGGTCTTCAGTTCGATTGACCATGCTGGTCGTTATGCGTATGGCAATCAGCCACGGATCACGACCTGGAACCTGGCTCGACTCGCCGAGACGCTGCTGTCGTTGGTCAACGAGGACTTCGATGTAGCGGCCGAGGCGCTGACTTCAGCGCTCAACGAATTTGACGACCGGTATCGGTCTCATTGGGTTACTGGCATGCGAGCCAAGTTGGGAATCGCCGGGGCAGCAGACAGCGATGGCGACTTCTTTGACGAGCTGCTGTCACTAATGCAAACCGAACACCTGGACTACACCAGTACCTTCCGTTCGCTGGCAACGTTGCTTCGTGACCAGGCCGCCGAGCCGGTCTTTGGCGCCGAGAACCTGATCGCTGCTCACTGGGTGACACGCTGGCGTGCACGGTTGGATGCTCAGGGCACCGACGTGGACCAGGTGGCGGACTCGATGGATGCGGTGAACCCCGTCTATATCCCACGCAACCACCTTGTCGATCAAGCCTTGACCGCGGCGACCGAAGGCGACCTGACCCGCTTCGAGGAGCTTCTTGGTGTGGTCACTGACCCTTTCATCGAGCGCAGTGGTTTGGAACGGTTCGCCGAACCTGCCCCTGACGGCTTCGAGAAGGGCTTCAGAACCTTCTGTGGCACCTGACGCGATCAACTAGATGAGCGGACTGCGACGATGAACGTGTTGTCGACGACCGCTTTGGCCGAGGTGACGTGCTGGAGCGGGCAGCTGCAGCTCAAGACTCCATAGTGACGGAGGGAAAGAGACCCGTTAGTCGGCGATCAGAGCGAAGGCTGCTGGAACGTCAGTCGGGCCGGCGAGTTTTGCCCACTTGGCGCCGACGGCAGCAGCGAAGGCCTCGGCATCTTCACAATCGTCAGCGGGTGCAAGGATCGCGAGTTGTTCGAGTACTGCGGCCTGGCGTTCAGGCGGTCCACCCTCGGTTGGGCGGCAATCCGACAAGATGATGGTGCGCTGCCGGCTGGCATTGCTGCGGGCAAGCTGGCTCTGCGCGGTGCGGAAGGCAAGCGAGAGGTCGGTAGGCCCGAATCCGCGAAGGCGAAGTACGTCGTTGATCACGTCTTCGACCGGTCTGGGCTGACCGATGCCCTTCACCACGATCGCCTTGTCGCTGAATGCAATCACGCAGTAGTCGGTCTTGGTTTGTTGGGCTGCGGCTGCGGCCGCTACGGCCGCGATTGCCAGCCGGTCGCCGGTCATGGACCCGCTGCGGTCGATCAGGATGGCTAGTGCTGCGTCTGGCCGGGTCCAGGCATGCATGCGCAGATCGTCGACGCTAGGCGGATGGTTCGCCGCCTTGGCCATGAGCAGCGCCTCGGTGCTGCCGTCGATGTCGATATCGCCACCGGCGTCGCTCATCGGCATCGATCGCATGCGACCGACGCCGCGTGAACGGCTTGGTGTCGTGGCTGCAAGGTCGACGATGACTCGGGCGGCGAGTTGCTGGGCTAGTGCTCGCAGCCGTTCGTCGGTGGCTGATGCCATGGCTGACAGCGTGCTGAGAGCGATGTCGGTGTCGGTGGTGAGCATGTGCTCGGTCGACTCGATGTTCAGCTCGCCGACCTCGGGCGACATGTCCTCGAAGCCTTCATTCTTGGCTAGGTCGCGCCGAGGTGTGGTTTGGCGTTGCTCTTCGTCGAGTTGGGTGCGCGCGTCATCACCTTCGAGAGTTCGTGATGGATCAAGGACGCCCCCACCCGGGCTTACGCTTTTCCCGAGTCCTCGTCAATGTCGTCAGGGGAGAGGCCGCTGAGTTTCCAGATCTCAGCGACGACTTCTTCGGGGCTGCGTCCGCTGGATTCATGCATGCGGATACGCCCGCTTAGCGACGCTTTGGCTGCGTCGAGTCCGCACTCGTTGTCGAGGCAGGTCGTGCCGCGCAGGTTGCCGAGCTGTTCGGCAAGCATGACCAGGTCGATAGCCCCACGGATCGACGAGCCGATCCGAATGTCGGGATGGTCGCGGGTGGTGCGAACACAACGCACCGCTCGCTCAGCGAGCGCAGTGGGACCATCGGGGGCTTCCCGGGCGACGATGGCCCGCTCGTCGGCCTCGGATTGGTAGTCGACCGAGACTCGGTTCACGCGGTCGTAGATGGCGCCGGCGATGCGGGCGGTTCCGACGGCGTCGAATGGGTTCATTGCCGCCACGAGGCGGAAGTTCGGATGTGCCTGGATACGGCCAAGGCGGGGCACGGTTAGCTCGGCCTCACTCATCACCGTGACGAGCAAATTGAGTGTCTCTTCAGGGACCCGGTTGATCTCTTCGACGTAAAGCAAGCCGCCATGACGCAACGCGTCGACGAGCGGGCCATCGATGTAGACATCTTCGATGTACCCCTGCGACAGCACCTGCGCTGGGTCGAAGTGGCCGGCAAGCCGAGCTGGCGTGAGTTCGGCATTTCCTTCGACGAAGACCAATCGTTGGCCGGCGTGCTCGGCAACTGCCCGAAGCAAGGTGGATTTGCCGGTGCCGGGTGGCCCCTCGAGCAAGATGTGTCGCGCCGATGCCAACGCGGCAACAACAAGTTCGACTTCTCGCCGGCGCCCAACAACATCGGCTCCGGCTGCCTCAACGAGCGCAACACCAAATTCAGGATTGGTCATCTCTCACATTTCTCTAGGCAAACAAAGGAGCGTGATGCACAGATGGCATACATCACGCTCCCAATTGCAAAATCAGCTCGGCACAGCAACCATGTTGCCTGTTAGCTAGGACCCACCGCTATCTGACTAGTGCCGAGCCGACACAGCCCGATCGCCGGGACCGTAGACCTGGGAACTCGAAAACAGGGTTTGGGCGAGGAACGAGCCCAAAGCCGGACTACCCGTGGTCGTACATGACCATGCCGCGGATGTTTTCACCGTCGCGCATGGCCTGGTAGCCGACATTGATGTCATCCAGATCGTACGTGTTCGTGATGAGCTCGTCGAGCTTGAGCTGACCATTCTGGTACATGCGAAGCAGACGAGGGATGTCGCGCCGTGGGTTTGCGGAACCAAAGATCGAGCCGACGAGTTCCTTCTGCATGAGTGTCATGTCGAACAGGCTCAGGCTGACTTCGGTGTCGTTGATTCCAGCGATCGAGGTGTGTACAACGCGGCCGCCCTTACCGATGATTGCCATGGCAGGAGCGATGAGATCGCCTCGACCTTCGCCAACGGTGATGATGCACTTCTCTGCCATGGTGCCCCAAGTCAGGTCCATGACGAGTGCTGTTGCTTCTTCGAGTGATGCAGCGGTGTGGGTTGCGCCAAAGACCTGAGCTTGCTCACGCTTGAACTCGACAGGGTCTACGGCGATCACGTTGGCTGCGCCAGCCATTGCTGCGCCTTGCACGGCGTTCATGCCAACACCACCACAGCCGACGATCACGACGGTCTCGCCGGACTTAACGTCGGCGGCATAGGTAGCGGATCCCCAGCCGGTGGTGACACCGCAGCCGACCAGTGCGGCTTTATCGAGAGGTATGTCTTTTTCGATCTTGATGCAGCTGGCTTCGTTGACGACGGTGACTTCGGAGAAGGTGCCGATGCAGCACATGATTCCCAGGTCGCTGCCATCGTGGCGGTGGTGGCGCGCTGTCATGTCGGTGATCTGGCGGCCAGCAAGTAGGACAGCACCCATGTCACACAGGTTCTGCTGGCCCTTGGCACAGGATGGGCAGCGTCCGCAGGATGGGATGAAACCGAGCACGACGTGGTCGCCGACCTCGAGGGTGGTAACACCGGGGCCGACTTCGACCACACGGCCTGCGCCCTCGTGGCCACCGATGATCGGGAATTGCTCGATGCCGAGTTCGGTAGCAATTTCCACTGGCAACACCATGTCGCCGGTCAACAGGTGTTCGTCGCTGTGGCACAGGCCAGAGCCAACAAGCTCGAGGACGACCTCGCCCGCCTTTGGCGGATCGAGCGTGATGGTTTCGACCTTCCAGTCTTGGCCGACGCCGTCAAGAATGGCTGCACGAGTTTGCATGGTGGTTCCCCCAAGTGGAAGTGCGGTGTAAGCGACAGAACTTAGTCGCGAAAACACCGATACGTGGTTTCGGGCCGGTGCCAAAGGTCTTGGTGGACAGCGGCTCATTGCCCGCTCGTACGAAAGGCCTGTAGCGGTTGCAGGGCTGCGCCAACATGGATGAAACGGAGATCACACGAACAATTCCAATTCGGTAAGGATGTGTTGGATAGTCGAGCGGTCGCTGCCAGCGGAAAGCATCGGCTCTAGTGCGACGGCGTGTCGATACGACGGGTCCGCGCCGGGGTTTCGAATATGCGGATGCCTGACGGTGCCAGTACCGGTGACACCTGTGCCGATGACGAAAGGGCAGGGTCGAGCGCTGCTACCGATTCTCGCTTAGCTGGTCACTTGCCCAGGCGAGGAAGCACCTCGACTATGCAATTACGGGGCAGCTCGCTGAGTTCTCTGAACGCTCGTTCGAAAGAGATCGTTACCCGCAGTAGTCGAACAGATTCTGCAGGGGACCGAGGCCGGCTTGTACCGCTCGGTCGCGGAACTCGGATAGACCAGGTTGAGCGTCGATCCAGTCCAGGCGTTCTTGCTGCTCAGGTGAGTCGGGTTCGAGCCCGAAGACGTAGGCCGAGAACGCTTCGGCGAAGTCTTCCTCGGGGCTGCTCGCAGCATAGGGTCCGAAGAAGCCAGCATCGAGCGCGCATCGTTGCTCGCCAGCAGCACTTGTTGGCTCTTCGTATGGGTCGATTTGGTCGATCAGGCCGCCGCTCCAGAACAGCGAGATCCACTCGGCCATGACCGAGCCGGGCAGGTAGCAACCTTCGCCGTTGAAGAAGGTGCTGCACTCGTCAGGATCGGAGAAGCGTTCGATCTGGGGTGACGTTGCCGTGAAGATATGGCTGAACTCATGGGCCATGGTGAGCGCTAATTCGTCGGGGTCGGCTTCACCTTCCGGGAGATTGATCGACATCTGGAAGAGCGAACCGGCATCGTCGAGAATGTTCACGAACGCCAAGGTTGTTTCGTCACCGCCTTCAAGACTTTCGAAACCACCGAACAGCCCGAGGTCCCGTAGCTGGTCGGGCGGAGTGATCGCGGCAAGGGTCTGCCAGGCGGCGACGAGTTGTTCGTTGGAATCGCCAAAGCAGACGGCCCCAAGGTTGCCATCTATGACGTAGTGGGCGACGGTGAAGTTGACGGTTCCGTCTTCACCCAACCCATCCTCGGTGCAGTCGATGTCATTTCGGGTTGCCGATGCATCAGCACCTGCGGTAGCAGCTGAGACTTCTGGCGCCGACTCGTACTCATCGTCCTCGTACCCACCGTCCTCGTCGCGGTACCCGTCGTCAGGAGATTGGGCTTGTCCGCTGCTGGAGGCGATCTCGTTGTCGATCAGGCCGGTATCGCCGCTGTCACATGCTGAAGCCAGGAGCGCTAGTGCCCCAAAGACTGCGGCTAGGACTCGAAGATAGTGTGGAAACGTCATCGTTCGAAGACGATAACGGCTGCGCGATCGAGCGAGAACGTGGTCGCTACAATCCACCGAGGGGAGAAAGTGAGTGCTCTGGCCTTTGCCGAGCTTCTCACCGAGGGTGGAGAAAAAGAGTGGTCGGGACCGGCGTCGATCCGGTGACCTACCGCTTTTCAGGCGGTCGCTCTGCCAACTGAGCTACCCGACCCCCGATCCTGATTCTGGCTAAAAGCCAGTCCCAGTTTCGAATGGGTTAAGCGGTCCTGACGAGATTTGAACTCGCGACCTCCGCCTTGACAGGGCGGCGTGCACTCCAAACTGCACCACAGGACCTCGGGGCAAAACCTTACCGGTTGAATCGCAAAGACCACCCAGAGTTTGGCATCGAATTTCATCAATTCTCTGATGGAGCTTTGTTGCCGTGTTGATACAATGACGGCCGCTTCCCTTAGGGGAACAGGGCCCCGTTCGTCCAGCGGCCTAGGACGCTGGCCTTTCACGCCGGTAACACGGGTTCAAATCCCGTACGGGGTACACAAAATAGTGATTCCGGGTGGCTTTGGTCACCCGGAATTGTTCGTTTTGGGGCGGTGGCGTTGCACGCCATCTTTCTGAGTAGGCCAACGCGCCAGGCGCTGGTGCCAAGACCTCGGACTCAGATCGTGGCTATGGGGACATACCCCAAGCCAGATGAGGTGCAGGCAGGCACGAGTCGTCGTTACAAACATCCTGGCTCAACTCGATGGGAAGGACCCGAGTGAGAGCTCGAGCGGTTATGCATCGTGCCCGCTGACAAGGCCGAGTTCGATTCCACCACGGAGCCAACTCCGTCGTTCCCGGTGATCAATCTACAAAAGCCTTGCAGTGACATGCGGTAGCTGAAGAAGGACGGACTGCCAGCGTCGTACCGGAACCGGATGCTCAAGGGCAAGGAATAGGTCATAACCTGACTGAATGAGCACCCGCGAGTCAAAGCGGTTTACGAGGCCGGGACCGCAGCCGGCCGACGTGGTCGCCGGGGCGTCGGTCGCGCTCGTGCTCATTCCGCAAGCAATGGCGTATGCCGAGTTGGCTGGGCTCCCGCCTCAGGTCGGCTTGTTCGCGTCGGCACTGCCGCTGATTTTTGCAGCCCCATTCGTATCGTCGGCGTTCCTGCAGACCGGACCCGTCGCTCTGACGGGACTGCTTACACTCGGTGCGCTCGAAGGCCGAGCGGTGCCATTCACCGAACAGTATGTAGAGCTGGCTATTTTGCTCGCCTTAATGGTCGGCGTCTTCCGTCTTGCTTTGGGTGTGCTGCGCATGGGCAGCCTTGCGTACCTGCTGTCGAACCCGGTATTGATTGGGTTCACCACTGGCGCAGCGGTCCTCATCGTGGCAAGCCAGATCCCGCGAGCTGTAGGCGTCGCTGCCGACGGGGAGGGAGTGCTGCTTGATGCCATGAGCACTATCGCGGCCCCACAGAAGTGGGAGCTGGCAGCGGTCCTCTTCGTTGTTGTCACGGGTGCACTAATGGTTCTTGGACGCAGCGTCCACCCGTTGTTTCCTGGCGTACTCCTTGCGGTTGTTGGAAGCATCGTTGTCAGCAGAGTGGCGAACTACGGTGGTTCAACCATTGGTGAACTGCCAGGCGGCTTCATAAAGCTCCACCTTGACTTTCCATGGGGTTCCACCGTGAGTCTCTTGCCGGCGGCCTTTGCCCTGGCGCTGGTCGGGTTCGCCGAGCCGTCTTCCATTGCTCGCTCCTTCGCAGCCCAAGATCGCACCTCGTGGGACGCAAACCAAGAGATGGTCAGTCAGGGTGTTGCCAACATCACATCGGCATTCTCAGGCGGGCTGCCCGTTGGCGGCTCATTCTCGCGAAGCTCCATTGGCCGTCTCGCCGGGGCCAAGACGCGATGGGCCGGAGCGTTCACCGGCCTGTTTGTGTTGATCGCGTTGCCTTTCGCGGCGCTGGCGGAACCCTTGCCGCGTGCTGTGTTGGCCGCCATCGTGATTACGTCGGTGATCAAGCTGATAAACCTGACGGCGGTTGTCCGACTGTTCAACGAGTCTTGGCCGCAGGGTGTTGTTGGGCTGGGCACCTTGGTCGCAACGCTCGCGTTCGCGCCTCGAGTCGAACGAGGCGTGTTCGTTGGCGTCGGCCTTGCGATCGCCGTCCACCTTTATCGCGAACTCAACATCACCGCGGAACACACGGCTGTCGGGTCAACACTGACGGTCTTGCCTCAGGGCGTGTTGTGGTTTGCAACCGTTCCTCAGATCGAGCGAATGGTGCGGCGAAACCTCGCAGAGAATGACGAGATCAAAAAGGTGCGCATCAACCTGGCCGGTGTAGGTCGACTGGACTACACAGGTGCGGCGACACTAAAGCAGGTCGCCGAAACTCTCGTTGCGGCCGGCACCACAGTTGAGATCTGCAATGTGCCGCCAGGTGCTCGCCGGGCTGCTGCAATCCATCTGGGCCAGTTCGCCCCAGACGAAGACACATAGCCAACCGCAGTCGGCGGCGACGCTTCGTCAGCTGCGAGTCCGGTTGGAGGACTCGCGAGCGACGCGAAGGCCCAGGAGCGACAGGAACAAGACCGCCACCATCATGCTGACGGCGAACCAATAGCCACTGGTTATGCCATTGCGGAAGTCGGTTGTCGAGGATGGGAATTCGCGGCTGTTCCATAACAAGGCGGCCCCGATCGATGCGGCCGTGACGGTCATGAGTGGCTCGATGCTGGAACCCGCCACCAAGAGTACGAGAACGCAGGCGATAGCAACCCCGCCGACGATCGCTCCAGGCCAACCGAAGCGCAGGTTCGCGAACTCGGCCTCGCTCATGGACCCTTCAAAGAGCAGAGCCCCGAGCCAGCCAAGTGCAGCACTAACACCACCTGCGAGCGGTGATGCAACAAACGTCTTCCACATGCTCCTCAGCGTAGTAGTGCTGTTGGGTTAGGCAAGATGGAATAGCTGGGTAGACGATTTCGTCGGGTTAGAAGGCCTGCTTTGTCGCCGATACGCAGTAGTTTGATTGGCGATGATCGCTTCGGGAGTGTTCGACGTTCTGAACGGTCTGACCGAATGGTTGGGCGACATATCGACCCGTTGGTGGTTCGTGCTGGTGATCTTCATCATCGCTCTACTTGACTCGGTGGTACCGATTGTTCCCAGCGAGTCAACGGTCATCATCGGTGGCATTGCCGCCGGTCAAGGTGACCAAATCTTGCTGCTGGTCATCGTTATGGGTGCCACAGGCGCATTCTTCGGCGATTCCATCGCGTACACCCTCGGCAAGCGTTTTCGGCCATGGGTGACCCGTCAACTCGGTCGCAAGAACGGCGACGGCGACGAGAAGATGGTCAAGGCGGCGGCCCAGATCGACAAACGCGGCGGGCTGCTACTGATCACGGCCCGTTTCATCCCGGGTGGCCGCACGCTTATGACGCTGTCCTGTGGCGCGACGCAACGGCCGTACAAGAAGTGGTTCCTGCCGTGGGACATCGTCGCCGCCACGCTGTGGGCCAGTTATGCGGCCGTTATCGGGTTCGCCTTCGGCGATCTCTTCGAAGATGATCACAGCAAGGCGTTCTGGCTTGCCTTCGCCACGGCGCTAGGCATCACCGGGCTCATCGAGATCGTGCGCTGGTACCGCCATCGTAACGATCCCGAGGTCAACGTCGAACTCATCGAAGCCTGAACAATGCTGCCAGCGTTCGGCGCCGCAGCGGTTGGATACGTCGCTGGGCTTTTGCCGTCTGCAGACATCGTGGCGAAGGGTCTTGACCCTCGGCGCTCTGGTTCGGGCAATCCGGGTGCAGCAAATATTGCCAACCTGTTGGGCAACCGGGCAGGTGCGGCGGTCTTTGGGTTGGACATGAGCAAGGCATTTGTCGCTAGCACTATCGGCCGAGCCCTTGCGGGTGGGCCGGGCGCAAACATCGGCGCTTCGGCTGCGGTGCTCGGCCACTGTTTCCCCGCCCACCGCGGGTTTCGCGGCGGCAAGGGTGTCGCCGCAAGCTTCGGTCAGATGCTGGCGACCTTTCCGGCCTATCTGCCGGTCGATATCGCCCTTGGTGTCGTCGCAGCAAAGAGCGACTTTTGGAAGGACAAGCCGGTTGCCGCGATCGGTGCAACCTGCGGACTGTGGACTGTGCTTGGCTGGGTGTGGACTCGGCGTGACTTGCCGAACTTGTGGGCACCACATGCCGGAGCGTCCATGCCACTCGCTGCTGCCGCGTCGAGCGTTGCCATCGTGTACCGCTTCGCCACTGAGGCCAACCGAACGCCCCCAGACCACCAGGGCGCTTCCGGGCACGAGCGCTTCACGAGCTGAGAAGCGGGTGCTGATTTGGGACAGAACCGACCGCAATAGGGCGCCATTGCTCGAGTTGCGAGCGCCAGGTTGCTTCGTTGTCGATCGGCTCGGAATATTCACACGCCTTGCGGCGGTTCTCACTACATGCGCCCGGCTCTGGTCACCGACTCCAACTCGCAGCTCCCGGAGCCATTGCGAGTCCGCTACGGCATACAGGTTGTCCCTATTCCGCTCACGGTCAACGGCACTAGCTACAGCGAAGGCGTTGATCTCGACGCCGACGGCTTCTATGACCTATTCGCCAATGGAACCCCAGAAGTCACGACCAGTCAACCGAGCCCAGGCGCGTTCGTGGAGACATATCAGGCATGCATCGACGCAGGACACGACCAGATCATCTCCATCCATGTCGGCGCGTCATTGTCTGGGACGCTGAACAGCGCTCGGATTGCAGCCGCCATGGTCGACGCGAATGTTCGCTTGGTCGATAGCCGGACATTGTCGTTCGGCATCAGCTGCTGTGTTTGGCGAGCTGCCCAGGTACTCGAAGATGGCGGCTCGGTCGACGAGGCGATCGCTGGGGCCGTGTGCCTGGCAGACCATCTGTACAGCGTGACGGCACTCGGTGCCGCCGAGCTACTCGAGGCCAGCGGACGTATGGACTTCGATGCCTCGGGCAACGGCATCGACGTGTTCCGTGGGGGCCCTGACGGCAGCTTCGTCTCCGTTGGCGCGAGTAACAATGCCACCGAGATCACTCAACTCCTCGCTGAGACGATGCATCTTGATGGCGCTCCGATTCGTGTCGCGCTCGGCATCGCCGACGAGTCTGCCATGCCCTATTACGAAGGGCTCGAAGCCAGGCTCGCTGAACGTTCCGATGTCGTCGAGATCGTGCGTTATCGCATCGGGCCAAGTGTCGGTGCCTTTACAGGTCTTGGCACCGCTGGCGGCTTCTGGTACCCCGGGTAGGGCAGATTTCGACTCGTTTCTTGCCGAAATCCTGTCTGAGCTGCCTAGCTCGACGGTCCTGGTGATTTTGTTCTATCTACGGGGCATCGGTGGTTCCGGCACAGATGACGACCGGTAGACAACACCGGCTGGCAGCAGGATGCGTACAACCTCCGGTACAACACGCATTGCTCCGCGTCGGGCAGGTGTGCCCGAGCTTCAGCCGCCGAGAAACCGCCGTCTGAAGCTACAGGTCGGTGAGCGGGGCCCAGGTTGAATGGGTGCCGCTACTGATGCGTTCTGGCAGACGAATCTGAGCGACAGGCTCGGCGGTTGGGTCGGCTGCATCCAGGATCACGCAATGAGATTCGTTGGTATTCATATTGCTCGTGAAGGTCACCAGGTAGCCGTCGTCCTCGGCAGTCGAACCGGTGCGTGGCGCCATGACTGTTTCGCTGACAAAGACGCCGTCGTCGAACTCGATCAGGGTTTCCGTCCCAGCATCGACGTCGCGTTTGATTAACGCATCAAAGGCAAAGAGCCCGTGGGTACACCGCGCCTCGTAGATGTAGCGATGATGGCGACCCGCATGGCGCCCATTCACCATGGGGAACTCGGTGCAGCGGTCGCTCAGCGACTCTTCGGTCGTTGCGCCGGTAACCAGGTTGAAGCGCCAGCGATGGGCGCGGGCTTGCAGAGCGTTCATATCAAGTGTCTCAAAGCCCTTGAGGTCACCACCGAAGCGTTCGACGCCGCTGGCTGTTGGGTTGTGCTGGAAGTAGCCGTCTAGCACGATCTCGTCGCCATCTTCGTACGCGTTCGCCCAGTGCAAGACGAAGGTCGGGTCGGCCTCGAACCACTGAATGTCAGCTGTGTTTCCGTGGCGAGGAATTACGGCGAAGCGGCTCGGCAGGTCGCGCCAGAACCGGTTCGAGAACCAGCCGTCGGCAAGCGCTTGCTCGTCCCAGCCGAGAGGTAGGTCGTTCAGGATCGTGTAGTTCTCGGTGAAGGCAATGTCGTGAGGGAGTCGCGGGCCGGGCAGAGGGATCTCGGTGTAGTTGGTGACAGCACCGCTGCGGTCGACGACTCCGTAATGCATGTATGGGGCATGTTGGTGATAGTTGAAGAACAGCAACTCGCCCGTGTGTTCGTCGACCTTGCAATGCGCCGACACGCCCTCGGTTGGGAAGCGGCCATCCCATGTGGCCTTTCCCTGAGGCTCGAGCGTGCGAGGGTCGAATGAGTACAGCTCGCCGCACTGGTAAAAACTAGCGAACGCCTTCCCGCCGTGCACCACGACGTCGGTGCTGGCATTGTCCTTCATCATGGTGCGGGCACCCCACCCATGATCGGCCACAGCGTTGGACGGGTGTTCGGTGATGCCTGCCCACAGGCTCTGCTTGGCCTGCTGTTCTGCAAGGAATCCGTCGGTCTCGATAAACCGGTTGGAGTAGCGAGCGTTGCCGTTCTCGAACGAGATCGAATGCATAAGAGCGTCGCCGTCGAACGGGTGGTACCGCTTGATCGGCTCGAACAGAGCGGTCTCTGTGTTGCGCAGGTAGACGCCGTTCAGGTCTTCGGGAATTTTGCCGATGACATCGCTGTCTCCCGGCTCATAGAAAGCGTCGTACTGATTGACCTGGGACTGCCAAACACCCGTGCGATACGGATGGTCGTCGTTGGGCGGTAAAGCATGGTCGACCGTTGCTTGTTGTTCAACCCTCATGATGTGTCCTGCCTGGCCAGATAGTGATGGTTATCTGATCGTAGTCAGAGTTGCGTCGACCGCCCGAATAGTGGGCACGGCGGGTTCGTTACGAGGCCGAGAGCTGTGCGATTTCGCGCCGCAGGTTGGCGCGTGCGGGGGCTTCGAATCGGGCTTGGCCCGCGGTGGTGAAGAACAATCGGTCTCGCAGCAAGAAACCCTCCAGGATTGCCCGCCGGCCCGACCGGAACTCTACGTCCGCGATGTGGCTGTATTCGGCGCGGACATTCGCGGCGTAGGTGTCGTAGACCTCGGAGCGAGCGGCAAGGATGGCAAGGTCGGCGTCAAGGAACGCTGCCGTCTCGCGCGGTGCGTCAGTGGGAAGTTCGTGCCTGGCGGTTGCCAGCACGATCGCAGCCACATCGTCAGCCTCGGGCCGGTCGACGGCACTCAGGACTTCACGTGCTAACTCAGCGCTCTGTACCTCGTTGTCGGACCGGGCGGGGTCATACACCGCATCGTGGAAGAACGCAGCGAGCCGGGCTGTCGGTGTGGACGCATGCAGATCGTCGAGATGGCGAAGTACAGCAGTGATGTGTTCTGTCGTGTGGTAATGCCGGTGTGGCTCGGTGTGGCAGGCAGCCAAGTCGAACCCGATGTCGTTCGCTGCTTCTGGCTCCAACTCAAGTTCAGCGGCCAGTTCTGCCCAGCTCGTCATGAACGTGGGGCCAGCCACGAACTCGCCTATTCCTTCGATCACTGGACCATCGTCGCGCACCAACAGCGCTCATCAAGGGTCAGACCGTGAGAATGGAGTGTGACTAACGCCAGCCCGCGGCGGGGAAGGCCTCGCGGAATCTGTCGTGAAGTACGCCGTTGGTTCCAATGCCGTTGCCCGCCGTCACCTGAGGATTGCCCTCCAGGTCGGTAAAGGCACCGCCAGCCTCGGACAGAATCACGCCGATCGGCGCAACGTCCCATAGGTTCGCACGGGGGTCGATCATGGCTTCGGCCCGGCCGGTTGCAACCATGGCATAGCCATAAGCGTCACCCCAGGTTCGCAGAATGATGTCTTCGTCGAGCACACGCTGCAGGAATGGCTCGGACCAGTACCGCACACTGCTAGTCATGACGTAGGAGCCCTGGAGCGATTGTTTGGCGCTCACGCTGATGGAGTCGCCATTGCACGTGGCGCCATGGCCAACAACTGCCGAGAGCATCTCGCCGAGTGCCGGCAGATTGAGCACGCCAAGCACAGGAACGCCGTCGTCAATTACAGCGAGCAGGTTCGAGTACAACGGAACACCTGCCGTGAACGCCTTGGTGCCATCGATCGGATCGATAACCCATTGACGGCCCGAGGCTGCTTCGGTCGCACCGTATTCCTCGCCCAAGATGGCGTCGTTAGGAAACTGTGCTGCAATGGCGTCGCGGATCAGGAGTTCGGCTCCCTGGTCGGCTGCGGTTACCGGTGAACCGTCCTCTTTAGCGATGACTTCTAGGTCGGCCGAGCGGAAGTAACTCTGGGTCAATTCGCCAGCCGCAGCGACAACTTCTTGGGCAAATGTCAGCAGGTCAGCGGCAGGGCGGCGGTCAGTATTCATTGCCGGAGACCGCTCGCACGATGAGCTCGAGCACATGACCCAAATAGCTGTACATCTCGAACAGGGCTAGGCCTTCGTTGGTGTCGAAGTCGTCGAAATCGCTCTCTTCGGTCACCCCAAGCCGGGTACCCATGAATATACGCAAATGGTTGATGGCGTGCATCCAGGACACGATCTGATCTTCGTCGAGTCGCTTTGCGTCGAGTGTCTCGATCACCGTGTCGAGTGCCGCCAAATGGCCGTCCCGGAGGTCGTCGCCAATCAGCTCGGCGTATTCGTCGGCAGCCTTCTCATGTTTCGGATACGGGTTCGGGAAGAGTCGCCACGTGTCTGGGTCGTGATGCTCGATCAGTTCGCGCATCTGCGGCACGAGTGCTTCGAGAAGGGATCGATCGTGCAGCGGCAGCGTGACGCCGAACGAGCCGTCGCCGTTGCGACGAAAGGAGAGAGCCACTGGTATCGATTCTTGTTGATGTCAGTCGTCTTGGCTGAGCGTGGCCCATAGACCGTGCTCGTGCAGTCGGAACACGTCGAGTTCGCACTTCTCGCGAGGGCCATTCGACACGACTGCCCGACCCTTTTCGTGGACGTCCATCATGAGCTTGGTCGCCTCCTCTTGGTCATAACCAAAGAGCTTCTGCAGGACGTGGGTGACGTAGCTCATCAGATTGATGGGGTCATTCCACACGAGAACGATCCATGGCCGGTCAGGATCGATGGATGTATCAGCGTCGACCTTTTCGGTCGGCGCGGTGACCGGCGCTGTCATGACACCAGTATGGAAGGTTCGTCGGCCAACATCCCACGTTTGTCGCCAAGTTCAT
>Ga0307994_1001263_pt1 | contig 15621 bp, 10 predicted proteins | sample EllFjometagen261_FD_203171 | JGI IMG/M metagenome (GOLD analysis project Ga0307994, IMG submission 203171) | Marine microbial communities from Ellis Fjord, Antarctic Ocean - #261 | ecosystem: Environmental > Aquatic > Marine > Unclassified | place: Southern Ocean | collected 2014-11-02 | reverse complement strand
AGCTATACGTCTCTTTTGGGTTGGTCGCCGATGATTCGTGAGGTTGTGCTGAATAAACGCATGCCGCCTATACAGGTCGACCCGCTGATAGGTCATACCAATAGTGCGCAGTATTTGTCAGGTGAAATGCAACAGACCCTGTTGCATTGGATGGATGCGGGAGCGCCTAGAGGTGACAACCCTGTTGATCCATTGGAACTCGTCCCCACAGAGAAGGTTTTTGAATGGGAATTGGGTGAGCCTGATTTTATCGTTGAGACACCAGCGAATGCGATCGCGGCTGTAGGAATACAAGATTATTTATACACAGAAGCGACACTGCCATTTGATTCCGATGTTTGGGTGCGTGCATTTCAATACAACCCTGGAAAGGAAACGGTCCTGCATCATTTAATGACATTTATCTCTCCAGCGGATGAAGATTTTTGGGGAGACGAGGCTGAGAACGAAATCAGTACGCGTCGTTTCTTGGGTAGTTTTATTCCTGGCAACAACCCAGCTACCGTTTTTGGTGAAGAAACGGGCATTCTCATTCCTAAAGGACACAAGTTGTCACTGCAGTTTCACTACGTGACAAATGGTCTTGCGACTACAGATGAAACTTCCATTGGTTTGTATTTTTACGACGAGCCACCAGAAAAGGAATTGCTAACCAAGGCAATCTCACCACGCTTTGTGATCGAGCCTTATGATTCGAACCATGACATGGAGGGGGGTTACCAGTTCGAGAAGCCGGTGGTCGTTACAAGTGTGCGAGCGCGAATGAATTTTCGTGGCAAGAAGATGAAATTTATAGCGCAGACGTTAGCCGGTGATCAGCGTGATGTCCTGAGCATTCCTGCCTATAACTATGGCTGGCAGCCACACTATCACTTGAGCGAGGCGGTAAATATAGACGCCGGGGATAGTATCCATGTGCGTGGTGCTTTCGACAATTCCTATTCCAACCCGTTCAACCCTGACCCTCGTGAAGAAGTTACGTTTGGCCTAGAGAGTTACGATGAAATGTTCACCGGCTACGTGACCTATTACGAAAAATAGCTATCTCTTGATAGCCATTTTTTCAGGCATAGCAGCAGGCTAGTTGAACAAATTCACGTGTGTGCTACTAGTGTGCTGTAGTCGAGCGAGTTGGTCCTGCTGTGCGTCCTTGGATCTTCGACATCTGCTTGGCGTAGCAAATTTCTGAATGCAGCCTATCCTCATCTCCAGGACAGGGTTTCTCGTAACTGCTAGGTTAGTTTTCTGACTATATCTCCCGATGCGTTCGATTTTTTGGATGCTGTCTACGATCTGACGCTGGAAGCTGGGTCGGTCGACATAAGCGTCAGGCAAAGCCCTATCGAGTTGCTGTAATTCGAAGGCTAGTTGGTGCATGTTTGAGCGTAATTTCACCGTCAACGTAGTCGAAGGGTGGTGGGTTCGCGAGTTTGGCTCTTTATGAGAATTACTCCGTTTCCAATTTGTAGGGTGAGAGTAACGCTATAGGCAGAAAGCAAGATTGATACTAGTCAGTATTTCTCGTTATAGATTAGGCAGAAACTTTCGGACTGACTCGCACGCCCAGATTGAAGCAAATTAGCGACAGAATCGATGCGCTTAGCATTAAGATCAGCAGAGGATAGACTGTTCCGTTAAAGATCACCGCAACCATTTGCGCGGCGATGGCAGAGAAGAACATTTGTAGAAAGCCTGTTAGGCCAGATGCGCTACCTGCAAATCTGGGGAATTCATTAATCGCTGCTGCTTGCGCATTGGGTAGAGCTATTCCATTGCCGCATACGGCAAAAGCGATAGGTGCGAACAGGGCAATAGGTTGATGAAAGCCCATGAGTTGCAGCGCAATTGCCAGAGAAACCCCTGTAACTCCTACGATTACGCCTATGCTGATCATGCGGTTCAGTTCCATCGATCGCCCGAAGTGTCGTGCGAAGTAGTTTCCTGCCATAAATCCGATGGCAATCATTACAAAGTAGTACCCGTATTCGTTTGGCGGGCGCTTCAATACCGAAACCATGATCTCTGGCGCGGCAGAAATAAAGCTGAAGAACAGGACCGATACGAAAGTAACGCAAAAGGCATAGCCGCAGAACGCACGCGATCGAAATAGCAGCACGTAATTACCTATCATCGCTGCGACGCCATTGAAGGGTACCGGTTCCTTAAGTGTTTCTGGCAAGATCTTAATAAGCAGCAAAGAGATCAAGACACACGCGATGGCGATTACTACGAAGACGTATTCCCAGCCAAGCCGCAGCATTAACTCTCCACCAAGCGCTGGCGAAAGCATGGGTGCCACGACCATCACCATGACTAGTGTCGCGATGACCCGTGCAGCTTCCTGTGCTCCATAAACGTCGCGCACTATGGCGCGTGCGAGCACGAGGCCAGCTGCTGCGCCGAAGGCTTGAATGAATCGACTCGCGATAAGCAGCTCGATGGTGTTCGCCAAGAAACAGAATATTGATCCCACTAGAGTGATCGACAGACCAACCAGCATCACAGGCTTACGCCCGTACTTATCAGACACAGGGCCAAAGAATAGCGTGCCTAGGGCTATGGCTAGCATCGAGAGGCTAAGGGTGAGCTGCGCCGCTTCAGTGCTTACTTCAAAGGTTTCTTTAATTGCCGGCAAGGCAGGCAATAAGATCTGCATGGCAGCAGGGCCCAGTGCGGATGTGGCCGCTAGCAAGACGATGAGTGTTTTTGATAATGAAGTGCGGGTAGGCAAAGCTATTTTCCATCAATGGTATGTACATTGATGAGATCTTGACAGTTTACAACTGCGAGTATTGAATTAGCGATCCAGTAGGGCTTCTCGATTACGTTGTAGAGAACGATCGTTTTGCGAGCTAAGGATGACGCTTGATCCCATCAGGATAGAACGCTGAGCTTGACTAATCTCAAAGCCTAAACCGAAGGTTTGGGTATGAAACATCTGCGTCAGTTGTTGAGCATTCCACTTGCTGCTCTCACTTTCGGCAGCGGCAATAGTGTAGCACGACAGGATGGTGCCTGTTCTTGTTTTAAGGCATACCGTTAAATCAGGAGCGGTGCTCACCTCCAAGTTCATTCCATTTGCGTTTTGAGAAAAACGCGGCGAATCGGCCAGATAGTCTGCGACTTGTTGAGAAAATACAGTTCCATCGTTTGTTATATCTACCGGTAGGCTTATAGCTAGGCGGCGCAGTATGCTGGGGTCTTGGAGGTAGGCGTTTTCAAACAGGGTTAGTGCCTGCGAATAGTCATTGTTACGCCAGGCCACCTTGCCCATTTGTGCGGCTAGCCGTGCGCGAAGCAAGACCTCCGCTGCTGGCAGTTGGTTCAAAGCTGCAGCGCCTTCGCGCATAACGGCATCGCGATCATTGTCTAGCGCGGCAACTTCTGCCTTGTAGGAATGATAGTAACCGGCATTGAGCATAAAGGCCCCGTTACTATTGGCTTGTTCAATAATGTTACTCATGACTCCGGTGCCGATACTGCCGACGATTTCAGGTTCGATCCATTCGGGGATATGGACATCTAAGGGTGCGTAGGGTCGCAGTCGATTCTGCAGCACATCGAATTCGGCGAACAGTGCAGCGGCTCGACGCTCCGAACGCCACGCATTAACCTGAAAGCTCAGTGCATCAGCGCGCGCAGACAGGGAATCGAAGAAATCCATCGTGGCAATCTTCTCCAGTTGGATCTGATACTCGAGCCGGTTGGCCATCATGTTGATCAGAGCGGCCATGGAGTCTTTCTGTGCGTCGTCAGCGCTATAAGAGCCATTCCGATCAGGTTGATTCAATGCTGTTGTGGTGAGTTTGATTGCGTCCTGGCTATAGCCGGCGAGTAAGAAGAAGCTCGCTGTAACGAGAAAGTGCTCAGCGCGATTCATCACGTTGACTATGGGTTCCTGCGCTTCGCGCCAAACCAGCATGCGATCGAGCGCCTCGCGGGATTCACCAAAGCGACCCTGATTCATGAGCAGGTAGAGTTTATAGATCCAGGGGTTTGCCACGCTATCCGCATTTAGGTAGCGAGTCGCACGATTGAGATATTCTTCAGCCTCATCCATTCGTAATAGGCTTAGCGCAACTTCCGATGCATTGCTTAGGTAGACCGTGTCGTAGTCGCTCACCGAATCGGCGAAATTCTCATCCTCACTAACGGCGCGATCGCAGGCGGTCAAGGACTCGATAGGTTGTAGGCTTGCCAAGTTGGCCGCGCAAATAGTGTTCCAGGCGCGCGCGCGTTCCCGCTCGTTGTCGCTATTTTGTAGAACCCGGTTTGCACTCTCACGAGCGGCATCGTATTGCTTGAGCTTAATTAGTGGCCAGCCGCGAAATGATTCCATGTCTTGTCCGTAGACTTCTTCGACTTTGTCTAGGTATTCCAGTGAGAGAAGCTGGTCGCCCATGAGCTGGTGTACATAGGACAGTTGGCTCAGTGTCAGGTAGTGCCATTGCAGATTTCCTGATTCTAACGCCTCTGGTAGATCGTTGTAGTTGGTAAGTTGCTCCGCACGGTTGAGGTGAAAAAGCGCTCTAGGCATATTGCCTTCGATGGTTAGCAGGACGTCCGCAAGAGCGAACTGCGCGCCGGGGGAGTTCGGTTCTTGGCGCACCCACTGCTCGCTCAGCTCGCGAGCCTTAACATTCAGATCGAGATTCAATGCATCGCAGACGGCGAGGGCGTTCGTGTCGCTAACATCGGTAAAGCCAAAACAGAGTTGGCGTTGAGCCTGAGGTATCTCGATGCTTTCTAGCGAAAGAGGACTATCATCTTGGGCGGAGACATTGCAAGTAGTTATGAAAATCGTAACCAAGCTGAGACTCGCGACTGCCCGTCGCGGCCACATTCTAGGTTTCAGATTGTGCATTAGGCTAGCGTGCCTCGGGCTAGCTGTTCCATGGGCCCGCGCATGCAATCGATGAGTACCTTGTTCAGGTCTGCCACGCCCGGAGCCAGTTCAATACGATGGCCTAGAACTCTGGGCAGGAGTAGTTCAATATCCTCGGCACTCACATAGTCGCGACCACGCAGTGCGGCGGCAACTTGCAGGGCTGGTAGCATGAGTACCATGCTGCGTGTGGAGTTGCCTTGAAGTACTCGTTCGTCTTCGCGCAGGTTTCTGGAAATATCGACGAGTGCGGATTTGATGCTGCCGCTAATTGTGACTGCTGCGTCGATCTGCTCCCTAGCGAACAGGACTTCATCGCGAGTAACTGTAATTTTATCCGCTGTTAGATCTCTTCGTTGTTTGTACGTGTCCAGAACATCTAATTCAGATTTACGATCGATATGCTCCATCGTTATCTTAAACAGAAAGCGGTCGAGTTGTGGAGTGGGCAGGGGATAAGTGCCTACGAGGTCAAGCGGGTTCTGCGTGGCAATAACGAAGAAAAGCGCATCGAGCTGGTAGGTTTCATTGTCGACGGTAACTTGTTTCTCGCCCATTGCTTCGAGCATAGCGGACTGAACTTTTGGTGAAGTTCTGTTGATCTCATCTGCAAGAACTACATGGGCAAACAGGGGGCCATGTCGGAAGTGGAAAGCGTTGCTGTTGCTATCGAATACCGGTACGCCGGTGACATCTGAAGGCAGTAAGTCTGGAGTAAATTGAATACGCCGGAAGGGTAGGATGAAGTCGGCGCGATTCTTGTCGCTGCCATCGTCGACGATTGCTTCGCCCAGGGCTTTCGCTAATGTGGTTTTTCCGGAGCCGGGAAAATCCTCGAGCAGAACATGCCCGTCAGCGATTAAGGCGATGAGGGTTAGTTCGATAACATCATCGCGGCCGAGAACCTGCTGCTTTACGGCAGCGCTGAGCCTATTTACTACATCAACGGCGGCGTCGATTTGAGTATTGCTGCTTACTTCCTCAGTATCGCTGAGGCCCACTGGCTCAGCTACTTCGGTGATACTGTCTGTCATAGTTTGCTCCACTTCTTTGTACGGGTTCGGATCGATGGTAAAGAGTTACTAAGATTATTTGCTGAGTAGCCAGGAAAAAGGATTGATCCAGGCGACGACTCGTTTCCAAGTCTGTGTATTACGACCTATCTCATCCGCGATTGCACTGCGTAGCTCTGCCCACTTTGCCGCATCAAAACTGTTCTTGTCTTGAGAGCCTAAGGCCAGCGCGAGATGTTGATTAGTTAATTTGTGCATGCTTGGCGCCACCGCCTCGACGCGTCGGGCAAACTGTTCGCGGCTCTCTCCAAATTGTCGATGCAAGCCAATGGCAGCAAGTTGATCTAGCATTGCTCTATAGCTAAGCCGATATTGCTTGTCTGTCGCCGCTCGGGATGGAATCCAACTGCGGTAGAACTTGACTGTGTAGGCGCTAAGTAGGGTCGCTAAGATTAGCCCGTACAGAACATTCAGAATCAGTTGTAGGTTTATCGCGGATGTTTGTTGTGATTGCAGGAAGTCATCGAAAGATGCGTCGTTGCGTAGCATATCGCCCAATAGTTGCTGTAGGTTGTTCTGTGGGTCGGTAGTCATATCCACTAGCGTTTGCTGTGGTGCTGGATCAACAATTACCCAACCAATGTCGCGAAAGTAAATCTCAGGCCAGGCATGACCATGCACAGCCTGAATCAATAGCGATGAACCGCCGGCTTTATTACTAGCAGGAACGGCGTAGCCGATGCCGACTCTAGCCGGGATGCCTAAACTACGAAACATATAGGTGGCGGCGAAGGAAAAATGCATGCAGTAGCCAGTTAAATCGCCAAATAAGAAGGAGCCGGCCGGGTCTGTCTCATAGGCATGCTCGTTCTTCAGGCTGTAGATGCCGCTCTCATCCAAATAAGTCTTTATTGCCCAGGCCTTGGCAAAAGGATCGTCGGTGAACTCGGATTTTAAATCGACGATCAAGCTCTCGGCGAGTTCTTTGTAACGTGGGTCGTCGGGCAGTTCTAGGTATTCATCCCAGACCTCCTGCGACCAATCGGCTCTGCCAAGTTCGCGACCCAGGAGGTAGTTGAAGTCATACTCCGGCGCTTGCGAGTAGCTGTCATAGGTTCGCTTGAAGCGCAGGTTGTTCGGGTTCGCTGTGTTCTCATAGGCGATCGGGCTTTCTAGGCCAAACGGTGTGCGATGTGAGATTAGCATGCCGATACTGGTGCGAACTGTTGTGCGCTGATCGGTCGCCTTGGGTGGTTGAATGGTCTCGATGCGCGAGTTTGTGAAGTTCTTGATCAGGTCCTGGTCCATGTCGCTGCGTGTCGTAAAGTCGAGCAGGGTGCCATTGAACTGGGAGTATGCTGATTCGCGAAAGTAGTAGGAGCCGTTTAAGGGTTCATAGTCATCCCGAAAAACGACGACTGCTACCGGCGCCTCTTTGTCATCAGCATTGTTTTCGCTATCTCTGAAGGGGTTCTCGCGCTGGGCGCCATTGCCTGCTTGCTCTTGTCCTGTCAGCCCTAAATCGTCTGTAAGCTGTGGTGTTGGCAGTCCAAACAGACGAACATAAAAAAGCAGTGAGAAACACACAAGACCGAGAACGGTAAAGTGATAGGGCAGGCGTCGATGGTTATTCTCGATCATTAGCAGAGCAGCCAGTGAAAGAACCGCGCCGCATCCGAATGCCATTAGAATCGAGGAGGGATCAATGCCGCGCGTCAACGCATAGTCACCGATAAGGAAGGGGCGATGGATCATGCCATTGCGATGTGCAGACAAGGTTATAACAAAGGCAATAGCGACAAAGAGTATTTCAATGACGGCGCCATAGCTTGTGCGCTGTGCCAGCACGCGCAAGCAAACTGTGAGTGAAGCGCTGATTGCAAACCACTTGATGAACTCGCCCGTGTTGTAAGAGAACATCGGTGAAGCAAAACTCGAGAGCAGCGACGTGCTAGTGACGAGTGATGCAAGCCATAGACCCACGAGTAGAAAGCTTAGACTCATCGAGTTAATGGTGAAGGTGCGTAGTCGCTTTAAGGGGGATCGATGAATGCCAAGGTCGATCAGATAACAGGCTAATAGGCAGCCAATGCAGGAGGCGAGGGAGCCGCTGACGACGGTCAGGGACAGGCTTAGCACCCAATAGCTACTGGCTATAATTGCTGCGCGCAGACTAGTCGGCAAGAAATGCTGTGTCTTTGCTGCCTTGTTGCTTGTTCTGTTCAGCGTCATTGTAATTACTCGATTTATAACTGTCTAATAATCAATAAGTTACACTTTTCTAAGATTCTGATCGAAACTGAGTCCTGTTTTTCTGTCCACGACTACGGTTGATTCTACTAGTTGCCCCAGAGCGGTCAATAACTTAAGCAAATCGGCTCTGGAGCCTCCAATTTCATTACCTTTGTCTGTTGTTGGGTCATCTTGCAATAAGAGACGTTGCCACAGTTTCAGCTGTTCGGTTTCCTTGAATCCATCGGTTGCCAGTACTAGGGAGAAACGACCGGGAAAACGAGAGATTGTTTTCTTTAGTTGTTCAAACCAAGGGGCGAATTCTGCTGCCGCAAATACGATGCAGTGCGCACCGGCCTGACCCGCGCTGTTTGTTAAGAATTCATCCAGCCCATAGCCTAGTGGTTTATCGATAGCTCTGGATTTTGCAATGGCCTCTAGCGCAGCGGGAAGCGTGTTAGCAGGTATCTCGGAGCCATCGGCAGAGAAAGCCCAGTCGTCCCCTAGTGCACCTGTCTCTAATGCGACGCGGGCGACGGCGGCAGCGGCTTCGTCGTTGTCGCTGCTCAACAGATAGGCGACAGTGCGATTACTGTGGAAGACGCTCTTTTCGGCGAGCCTAACGTTTAATTGTCGGTTGCGGGCGTACACTTTCCACATGATATTGCGCACCGAGTCCCCTGGCACATAGGGGCGGATTTCCATGCGGTCGCCATCGGGATCACCGGCAGGATTGGGTATGCCATCCTCCGCAGTTAACGAACGCAGAAGCGGTAGAGGTTTTACTGTGTTGATTTTTGGTAGTGCGCTGCAGGAGATGTCCTGTTTCTGTTGCCAGGAATAGCGACAGAAACCGAGCACATCAGAAACTGTAAACAGCCGTGTAAGGTGTTCGGTCTTGCAACGCCTCTGAGGGACGATTTCCTCACAGAGCTTGCCATCGGCGGCAACACGAATTCTTGTCTCAACGAAGTCGGGATAGATTACTTGCCAACTGAGTTTGACCAAGGGGAAGTAATTCAGTGCGGGAAGCAGGAAGCCCGTTTCATTCGGGTAACCGGCTTCGACCTTTATCGGCTTGAGGCTATTAGTGAGTTGATCGAGGCTTATGCGTACTCGACGTTGAATAAACACGCCGCTGACAACACAGCAGAATAGGCTAAATATTAGGATAGCTAGAGCACAGATAGCCAAAGAGAAAACGACTAGGTCCATGGCGCCATAGCCGTAAACTTGCAGAGCATAGGCTGTTAATAGCAGTGTTATTAATCCCTGCAGCGTGAGGGGGAACAATGCGATCAAACGCCTGCTCAGGGATATCAGCAATGAACTGTTGGGATTAAATTGAATTTTAAGTCCAGATTGCATGAATGTTTTGCGAGTTAGGTGAGCATAATTGCGTGATACTTAGCTAAAACGCTCCAGCTAAGCCCGTTAAATAGGACCAGAACGCCGCGGCTAATCTTACACCCAATGGCAGCAAATATAGCTCCAACTATAGCTCCAACTATAGCTCCAACTATCAGAGTTAGACAGCAACCGTGACTACTTGTTGCATTTCAACTGCACTGCTGAAATGACAGCCATTAGCTTCCACGCAGGTTAGGCATTAACTACCTGCATGCCCTGTGCGTTGTATCTAGTGCCTTCAACTTGGTCGGCTAGCTCATCCAGTGAGGCTATCACGTCTGCACTTAAGGTTAGCTCCATCGAGGCAAGATTCGTTTTTAGGTTGGCAAGCTTCGTGGTGCCGGCAATCGGCAAGACATTATCTTGCTTGGCTACTACCCAGGCCAAAGCAATTTCAGCAGCGCTGATGTCTAGTGATTTGCCTAGATCCAGTATCTTGTCAACCAGTATCAGGTTTGCAGTATAGGCATCGCCGCTAAAGCGAGGTTGCATGGATCCTCGGAAATCGGTCTCAGAAATTTCGCTGTCTCGCTTGAAGCTGCCTGTGAGCATGCCGCGACCTAATGGGGAGTAGGCTACAAGGCTGGCGCCTATTTCCCGACAGACAGGCAGCACATCCTGTTCAATCTCGCGGCTGAAGATGGAATATTCGGACTGCACCGCCGTTATAGGATGGATGGCTTGCGCGCGGCGTAACGTGGCGCCGGATACTTCCGATAGGCCTATTGCGCCAACTTTTCCTTCGGCCACGAGTTTTGCCATCTCGGTGACAGTTTCTTCAATGGGGGTATTGGGATCGACTCTATGCAGGTAATAAAGATCGATGTGATCAGTTTGCAGTCGATTGAGAGATCCTTCCACAGCCTTTCTGCAATTTTCCTTAGAGCCATCCAAGCCGAGCGGCGCGCCTGTATCAGGATCGCGCAGGAAACCAAACTTCGTAGCGATGCGAACTTTGTCGCGTCTATCAAAGAAGGCCTTACCTAATAAGGTCTCGTTGCGGCCAACTCCGTAGCCTTGTGCCGTGTCGAAGTGATTCACACCCAGATCGATAGCTTCGTGTAGAAGGTTTATGGCAGCCGACTCTTCGGTTGGAGGTCCGTAGAATTCGGAGAGACCCATGCAGCCCAAACCAATCTGAGTGAGCTTGATATCCGTGAGACCTAATCTTTTTTCTGCCATGGGGTTTCTCTTTCTACTTATTGAGTCTAGTAAATAATAAGGTGTGTCTTGTTGTTATCGATTAACTCGATTCTCTATCAGCTCATCGACCACAGCGGGGTCGGCAAGCGTTGAGGTGTCGCCTAGGTTCTCGAGTTCGTTTGAGGCGATTTTGCGCAGGATGCGGCGCATTATCTTTCCTGATCGCGTTTTCGGCAATCCGGGAGCGAATTGAATGACTTCGGGTCTGGCAAAGGCACCGATTTCCTTGGCAACAAATTTCAGCAGTGCTGCGCGCAGTTCTTCAGAGGCCTCGCTGCCAGTCATCAGACTAACATAGGCATAGATGCCCTGACCCTTAATGTCGTGCGGATAGCCGACGACTGCGGCCTCGGCAACGGTTGGGTGCAGCACCAATGCGCTCTCGATTTCGGCGGTTCCAAGTCGGTGGCCAGATACGTTAATCACGTCGTCGACGCGTCCTGTTACCCAATAATAGCCGTCGGCATCGCGTCGGGCGCTGTCGCCGGTGAAGTAGTAGCCGGGATACGTAGTGAAATAGGTGTCGATGCAGCGCTGGTGGTCGCCGTATACGCTTCTAATTTGGCTGGGCCAGCTGTTGCAGAGTACGAGGTTGCCTGTAGCTGCGCCCTCTAGCTCCTTGCCATCAGCATCGAGTAGCGCCGCCTGGACTCCGAAGAAGGGTGTGGAGGCTGAGCCAGGTTTTAAGTCAGTTACACCGGGTATGGGTGTGATCATGATTCCACCAGTCTCGGTCTGCCACCAAGTATCGACGATAGGGCAACGCGCGTCGCCTACAACATGGTAGTACCACTCCCAGGCTTCCGGGTTTATTGGTTCGCCTACTGAACCTAACAATCGTAAAGAGGATCGCGAAGTCTTCTTAACCGGGTCGTCGCCGGCGGCCATCAATGCGCGAATCGCAGTAGGTGCGGTATAGAAAATATTTACTTGGTGTTTGTCGATGACCTGCCAGAAGCGTGAAGCGTCTGGATAAGTAGGCACACCCTCGAACATTAGCGTCACGGCGCCATTCGCGAGCGGGCCGTATACGATATAAGAATGCCCAGTTACCCAGCCGACATCGGCAGTACACCAATAGACGTCGCCCTCGTGATAATCGAAGACGTATTTGTGGGTGATGGTTGCACCAAGCAGGTAGCCGGCGGTTGTGTGTAGAACGCCCTTTGGCTTGCCGGTTGAGCCGGAGGTATACAAAATAAAGAGAGGGTCTTCGGCGTCCATGAGCTCAGGCTCACATTCGCTAGCTGCTGCCTGCGTAGCTTTGAGATAGCAAACATCACGCTTTTCATGCCAAGGGATTTCAACATTGGTGCGGCGTACAACGAACACAGAATGTACATTCGGGCAATGCTCGAGTGCCTCATCGACGTTTGCCTTCAAGGGAATAGTCCGCCCGCCGCGCACACCCTCGTCGGCCGTGATAACGCTCTGACAATCGGAGTCTAAAATTCTGTCTTTAATGGATTCAGCAGAGAAGCCGCCAAACACCACGGAGTGCACGGCACCGATGCGCGCGCAGGCCAGCATTGCATACGCGGCCTCAGGAACCATCGGCATATAGATGCAGACTCTGTCGCCCTTGCTGACGCCTCGTGTCTTAAGGGCATTGGCGAGCTTGCAAACCTCGGTATGCAGTTCGCGATACGTTATCTTCTTGTCTACCTCAGGCTCGTCGCCTTCCCAAATGATTGCAGTTTGTTCGCCGCGTCGCTCCAGATGCCTGTCGATGCAGTTATACGCAACGTTTAACTTCGCACCTTCAAACCATTTCGAGTCGGCTTTGGCAAATCCACCGCTGGTGACTTTCTCCCAGGGTTCATGCCAGTGCAGCAAATCCCCAGCCTGTTCAGCCCAGAAGTCTGCCGGAGCCTCTATGGAGTGCTGATACATTTCCTGGAAGCTGTCTTTGTTCAGGTAAGTGTTACTAGAGTCGGCGTCTGACACTGGATAGATTTTGTCTTTTGACATGGGGCAATTCCTTATTTGCTAATGACTAGCTGCGCTAACGTTGCTGAATTGGGTGCTAGGGTCTCGAAAAATAGGAGTGAATGAGTATGCCTCAAAGCAACTTTACGGGCAACTTGAAGGCTGCTACAGCCCTTTATTGGCGGGCGCTAGGTGAATGGGAAGCTTGCTTGCTGGAGTCTAGGAACGTTGCAATCGGATGTTGTCGATCAGACGACTTTTTCCAATGAAGACGGCGCCAAGAATCGCGATAGACTGAGTATCGGTAGTGGGAGCTAGCAGCGACTGTGCGTCACAAATCTGGAAGTAGTCCAGTTTCAATGAAGCCTGTTTCAATTCTTTTTTAGCATCTTCCTCTAGCTGCTGGAAATCTGTATTGCCTTGCTGAATTTTTTCGGCACAACTTTGCAGGCATCGATACAAACTGGCTGCCTGTTCTTTGTGCTGCGGGCTCAGGTAATTATTGCGTGAGCTCATGGCAAGGCCGCTTTCTTCGCGATGCGTCTCAATGCCGTGTATCGCAATATCGAGTGCAAGATCATGCGTGAGTTTTTGAATGACTAAAAACTGTTGGTAATCTTTTAGTCCGAAGAAGGCGGCGTCTGGCTGAGCGATGTTGAATAGTTTTGTTACGACAGTAGCCACGCCTTCGAAATGTCCTGGCCGACTATTGCCGCAGAAGTTTTCAGTTAGACCTGGCACATGTACCGAGGTTTGTTGTTCTAGCCCCTCGCCATAGACTTCTTTGACGCAGGGAAGAAACAGGCAATCACAACTCTCGCTGCGTAGGCTTTCGCAGTCCGCTTCGAGAGTGCGTGGATAGGCGGCTAGATCCTCATTCTCTGAGAATTGCATGGGATTGACGAAGATGCTGCAGACGATGAAATCGTAGCGCTCCCTAGCCTGCCTTACTAGCTGCAGATGACCCTCATGTAGATTGCCCATCGTCGGAACCAGGGCAATGGATTTGCCCTGTGATCGTGCAGTCTTCAGGATAAGGCGTAGGCCCTTGATTTTCTTTTGAGTTTGCATAGCGGTAGTAGCTTAAAAGTGGCTAGAAGTGGCTAGTTAAAGCAGTGCTCATCGGCAGGGAATGACTGAGACTTCACTGCCTTCACGTAGGCTTCGATGGCGCCGGGTATACCAGTCTTCGACTCGAGTAAGAAGTTCTTCACAAACTTCGGTGAGATCGGTGAGACACCCAATACGTCATGCAAGACCATGATCTGTCCTGTGGTATCGGGGCCAGCCCCTATGCCGATTACTGGAATATCTAAGGAGTCGGTAACGGTCTTGCCTAAGCTACGTGGTACACACTCAAGTAGCAGGGTGCTGGCTCCGGCGTCTTCTAATAGCTTCGCTTCTGCTATTATTGCATCGGCTTGTTCCGTATCACGGCCCTGAACATGGAAGCCGCCGATTCGATTAACAGATTGCGGCGTGAGGCCCATGTGCGCACAGACAGGGATGCCGCGTTCGGCAAGTAATTTAGTTGTATTCTCGATCCATGCTCCGCCCTCTAGTTTCACCATATGGGCACCGGCGCGCATTAGCGCGGCAGCATTCTCCAGAGTTTGTGTCTCCGAGGCATAGCTCATAAAGGGCAGGTCAGCTACCAGCAGAGCACCTTTGTTGCCGCGCTTGACGCACTGCATGTGATAGATCATGTCAATCATCGTTACCGGGAGAGTGCTGTCATGGCCTTGCAAAACCATGCCTAATGAGTCACCAACAAGAATCACCTCGACCCCGGCATCGCCCAGGATAGAGGCAAAGCAGGCGTCGTAGGCAGTCATGCAGGCGAATTTTTCGCGACGCTCCTTGATCTTGAATAGCGTGGTGAGAGTGACATTTTTGATGTGTGTTTGAGTGCTCATGGCTGCTTCTACTAGCTAAATCTGCTGGATCAGTCGGGAAGGGGATAGTAAGGCTAGAAATGGGAGTATTCAAGCCAAACCTGTTCCCAATTCCTGATCTGGATGAAACCAGTGTATCCTGCTTGCTATGGATTATCAGTTATCTCTAAATGTTCGCTGCGCTTTAGATCTGTTAGAGATTTGTCCGGCATACACGCAAACTCCGATTGTGGAAATTTCTCCGCTCAATAACATTCGACTATTGATTAAAGATGAAACAAATCGCATGGGGCTTGGCTCTTTCAAAGCCTTAGGTGGAATTTATGCTGTGGCTAAGTTTCTACTTGAGCAATGGCAAAAAGAGAATGGCAGTGAATTGCCAGTTCAGCGACTCACTGATCCGGAAATTCGAAGTTGGAGTAGTAAGTTTACTTTCGTCTGCGCCAGTGCGGGGAATCACGGAATTGCAGTGGCAAAAGGCGCTGAGCTATTCAATGCAAATTCTCGAGTTCACATTGCACACTCTGTTCCAGCCTCTTTTGCTCAGAGGCTGGCGACGCTAGGTGCGGTGGTGATTCGGTCAGGTGAAACATACGAGGAAAGTATGGTTGCTGCCATGAATGACAATTTAGATGGAGAAACCTTACTTGCTGACAGTTCTTGGCCAGGCTATTACCACCTACCGATGCTGGTTATGGAAGGCTACACGGTTATCGCTGAAGAAATGCGCCAAGTATTTTTACACGAAGACAACTGGCCAACACATGTATTTCTTCAAGCAGGGGTTGGCGGGCTGGCTGCGAGTATGGCTTTTGAGATTCGCAAAAACTGGAAACAACAACCCCGCATTGTTGTAGTGGAACCTCTGGCCGCGCCTTGTCTTTTTGAGAGTTACAAGCAAGGACGCACCACTACAGTTAGTGGTCCAATTTCTTCCATGGGCAGATTAGATTGCAAGGAACCTTCACTTATTGCATTCAAACTACTCAAAGAGCTCGCTGACGATTTCGTTTGCGTAAGCGATGAGGGTGCACTTGCAGCTGCGGATTTCTTG
>Ga0307994_1001261_pt1 | contig 15629 bp, 13 predicted proteins | sample EllFjometagen261_FD_203171 | JGI IMG/M metagenome (GOLD analysis project Ga0307994, IMG submission 203171) | Marine microbial communities from Ellis Fjord, Antarctic Ocean - #261 | ecosystem: Environmental > Aquatic > Marine > Unclassified | place: Southern Ocean | collected 2014-11-02 | reverse complement strand
CATTTCCCCTACATACTTCGCTCCTTTAAAACTAAAATGCGTGTAGTCTTTTTGTGCCAACCCCTTATTCACCCAAGCCTCCATAGAGTTTTTGCCTCCCATAGCTTCATACAGGTCCCAAAAACAGTTGCCCGTTTCGAAAGCAGCTTCCTTCATGGCGTCTCGTATGAGCGGTATGTTGCTATACGAAACTTTCTGCCCTCCATTGTTCTTGCTCATATCACTGGGCCCTATCACAATTATACTTACTCCAGGATATGCGGCTTTTATACTATTAAGCTGGCGTACTAAAATGTTTTTATAGTAGCCATAGTCTGACCTTACGTTGGGCACTACATTGATTCCGTATTGCAGTATTACACACCTCACGTTCATCTCTTTTAGTTGTCGGGAGTAGTGCATTTTATTCATTTTGTCAAACCCTAACGCAGAGCTGCCACGCATAGCGAAGTTGTCTACGGCCACTCCTTTGGCCCCATCTAGAGCTACGCCATATACCGTAGGAAACTTACCTTTAGTAAATGAGAGTTTTATGCTTTTCTGAGGAGAGATACTCCAAGTATACTTGCCGATGCTATATGCCGGTTTCAAGACATAATCATTCACATAATTGTCTGCTCTTAGATTTACTTGAAACGGTTGATCCGTGTGATAGAGCAATGTTGCTTTAGAATAGTGCCTTGCTAGCTTGTATCCCGAATAGCCGTTTTTAATTTTAATATATGCAGTAGCTTGTTTTTTATTAGTAAAATTTGCTTTGCCACTTGACTCGCTAGCGGAGTCTTGCACCCAAGAACTAAATGTGCTATAGGCACCACTTATTTGAAAACTTGAGCCCCCTATTCCATACATCCCATTTTCAGCTGCTGCACCTCTTACATAAATAGCCTTCTTCTTAAAGTTTTTACTCTCCGAAACGAAAGCTGCCCTTCTTGAGCTGGCAGCGGGTTCCTTAGGGAGTACTATGCCAGGACCCTCGCCTCCGAAGCGGAGCTGCATTCTGTTTCTCACATAGTCCGTTATTCTATCTCCTTCTAGTTGCGAATCTCCGTAATGCAAGATTCTAACTGTTTTGCTTTTACTCTCATATTTTAGTGCGTGTATTAGGGTCTTTAGTGCGTTGGGATTTTGAGGTGAAAACTGAATGTTTCTATAAAAAGGGGTTTCTTTAGTATTCGATTTTTGTGCAGTGTCTGCTTTGCCTTTAGCGGCAAGGGATGTTTTTACCGAATCCTCTTCCGAATTTTCAGATAGCGAAATGCCCTGAAGGACGTTTTCTATATCAATCTCTGCAGACACTTGAGTTGAAGTCCCTTTTAGTTCTTCTAGGGTTATAAATTTAAGCTTAGCATTGTCACTTATGGCAATGCCCTCCAGTGGAAAAAAAAATACAATTAGGCCAAGCAATAGATTCACTGCAAGAATAGCAACTAGAAGAGTTGCGGGCTTAAAACTCCTGCTTTCAAGATATTTGTTTCTATCCAGTTTCACTGGCCCAATTTAATCTTTTCTTTGAATAGCTTTTCGCTCTTCTCTATTCATACTATCTATCTTTTGATAGTATGCCTTTTTAGCTGAATCTACCTTGATGACAAGTTTTTGATTTATGTCTATTCTGTCTCCATCTAGGTTGTTCCATCTTCTTATTTGAACTACTTCACAGTCATATAAATCTGCGATTATAAATAACATATCTCCCTTTCGCACGGCATATATTAAATCTATAGTCTCACCCGTTTCCTTTATTTCTTCTGCTGAAACATTCACAGTCGGAGCTGCTGGCTTCTCGCCAAAAACCACATCTCCTATTACCTTAATCTCAGTACGCGTATACGTAGATGGTTGGGCATAGTTATATAAATCAGAGCCTAGACTATTAAACTTGACTAGTCTGTTGCTAGGAATAGTTAGATAAAATTTTTGATCCGTTTGAGGAATTATTTTCTTTTTGTAAATTGGATTTAGCTCTTGCAATAGGTCATACTTCATCTCTAGTTTGGTAGCGAGTTGGTATAGGGTAGAGTATTGCGTTATTAGAACCTGCTCTTTTTTGATTTGAAGAGGAGCTACTTTGTATCCTAGTTTTTTATAGTAATGGCCAAGGTATATTGCCCCTACCATCTTGGGATATACTTCTCTTAGCTCTCGATCTAAATATTTACTAACTGGCCAATACCCATCCGAAGAGTCTGCAGATAAAATCCTTGCTTTTTGCCAAGCCACATCAGATGATGCATATATGGTTATGGCTTTTCTCCAGTCACCTGTTTTATCAAAAATACTAGTGATTTCTTTACAAAAAACCTCCGCAGATTTAAGGATGTCTCTTCTCTCGTCTACGTAATTAGTTAATGTTAATCCGTGTTTTTTGGCAACGGAGTATGACATATCAAAAAAACCCTCTCTGCCATTGCTATGAGAATTTAAAAAATCGCAATCTGATAGAGATATACTAGCAAAGCGTAACTCCGCAGGCACATTGTTACCCTTAAAAACTTGTATCAAATCTTTATCATACGTAATGTAGGTAGCTAGTGTCTGTCGGTTTTTGGCAGAAACTGTACTGTACGAGTAGATCGCAGAGCGTACATCCTCATTAAAATCGAGAGGCACTTGTGTCTTTAGACTGTCTAATTGTGCACTTAGAGTAGCATCAGAAAGCTGTGCCGCACACTGTAAACTTAATCCTATTGCTAATAAAATAAATTTAATTTTCATAGTACTTAGCTACTATCTCACCTATGTTAAACAAGTCGTTCTCTGCAAAAGCTCTGCTCATAAAGTGCATACCAATTGACAGTCCGTTCTCTTCCTCTGTGGGTATAGAAATCGCTGGTAAGCCGGCCAAAGGGGCTTGTACAGTGAATATATCTGCTAGATACATTGCTATCGGGTCCTTGCTGTGCTCTCCCCCTATTTCAAAAGCAACTGTTGGTGTAGTTGGGCATAAGAAAAGGTCATACTCTTCTAATATTTTATTGCTTTCTCTTTGGATAATTCTCCTCACTTTTTGAGCTTTGGAATAGAATGCATCATACGAATCTGCACTTAGCACAAAGGTTCCGGTCATTATTCGTCTTTTCACTTCGGGCCCAAAGCCCTCACTTCTAGATTTCTTAAAAGTAGATTCTATGTCATTAGCTCGGGTGCTTCTGTGGCCGTATAACATGCCGCTATATCTAGAAAGATTAGAAGAAGCCTCTGCAGTGGTTAGTACGTAGTAACACGGCACCATATAGTCTAAGTACGGAAAAGATTTCTCTTCTACCGTATGGCCATCTTGCTTTAACTTTTCTATCAAGTTAACATAAGCCGTCCTCACGCTGTCAGATACGCCCTCACTTTCTAAAGCTTCTTTGGAGTATGCTATTCTGTATTTCTTGGTTAGGTTAGCCTTATAAGTCTTCACTTCTGTAGAAGAAGAGGTAGCGTCGGCCTCATCTTTGCCCGCCATTATTTCGGTAAGCAATGCAGAATCTTGTACGCTCGATGTGATAGGTCCTATTTGGTCAAAACTAGATGCGTAAGCGAGTAGTCCGTATCTAGATATGCGGCCATAAGTGGGTTTTATACCTATAGTGCCTGTGAAAGATGCTGGTTGTCTAATAGAGCCTCCAGTATCTGAGCCTAGTGCTGCTAAACAAAGATCTGCTTGTACCGCCACGGCACTTCCTCCAGAACTGCCACCCGGCACTCTGCTATAGTCTGCAGCATTATGCACTGCACCATAAGCCGAGTTCTCGTTACTTGCTCCCATAGCAAATTCATCACAATTACATCTAGCAATTACAATAGCGTCTTCATCTAAAAGACGCTGCAATGCTGTTGCAGTATATACCGCTTCGTAGTTGCCTATTATTTTGGATGAGGATGAGGATATATGCCCTTGGTAGCAAATGTTGTCTTTAATCGCCAGAAACATCCCAGCCAATCTGCCGGCTGTCCCTGCCTTTATTTTAGCATCCATGGCTGCCGCCTTCTTTAGGGATTCTTCTTCGAAAACCTCTAAAACAGCATTGAGCCCAGCGTGCTTTTTATTTTGGGCGATGTAGTACTCAGCTAACTCTACGCAAGAAGTTTTGTCTTTAGTTAGGTCTGCTTGTATGTGAGTGAGAGAAGCGTATTTTTTTGAAATCATTCAGCCTTTTTATCCTCTGCTTTTTCGGATTTTGGCTTTTCATTCATTCCGTCTCTTAGTTGGTCTGTCACATCGTTTTTAGCTTTGTTAAACTCTCTTATTCCAGAGCCTACTCCTTTCATTAATTCAGGAATCTTTCTACCCCCAAAAAGAATGAGTATCGCTAATATGATAAATATCCATTCAGAACCCCCCATGTTTAAAAATAACAGCATAATTTTTCTATTAAAATATCTATTGCAAACGTACTACATTTCTTTGAATATTGTGAAATGACATAGAATCATTAAATTCGTTGCACAATCAATAAACTATGGCAGTACGACGACCTTTCAACCTCCAAAAGTGGATAGACGAACACAGAGACGGGCTAAAACCACCTGTTGGGAATAGAAACCTGTATAAAGATGCGGGAGACTATATAGTAATGATAGTGGCTGGGCCAAATGCTCGAAAAGACTATCACTATAATGAAACAGAAGAGCTTTTTTACCAGCTCGAGGGTGATATAACCGTAAGAATACAAGAAGATGGCAAAGCGGTAGACATTCCTATAAAAGAAGGTGAAATGTTTCTACTGCCAAGCATGGTGCCTCACTCTCCTATCAGAAGCGAGGGAAGTATAGGCTTGGTAATAGAGTGTAAAAGAGCCAAGGAACATCAAGACGGATTGATGTGGTTTTGTGATAACTGCAACCATAAACTACACGAAGTTAAATTTCCTCTTACTGATGTAGAAAAAGATTTTCAACCTCGGTTTAAGGAATACTACGCTAACGAAGAACTCCGTACCTGTGACAAGTGCGGGACTATGATGGAAACTGACCTTAGGTTTGTGCAATAACTTAAAGTAATTAAGCAGCCCTATTCCTAGCTTAACGGCGTACGCAAAGCGAAAAAGGGGACAACTTATCCAAACTAGCACTTACTAGAGATGGATCGCAGATTTATTCTGCGGCCTACGGTAAGTTCTTTGTTGCTCACACCTTTAAAAATAACAGAAAAACGTATCTTCGTTTTACACCAAATTAATAAATACAATTGGAAGCCATTACTAAACTAGTCGCATTTATAGAAAGTCCCGAAACATCTGAGAGTGAAAGAGAAAAAGCTATATCTGAGCTTAATCTAAGGGGGAAGCCTTCAGCGGAAATAGAAGAAGTAGCCTACAACCATTGGCAGGCATATTTTGCTGACAATATAGAAGGCATACTCAAAGAAAGAATAGTCATAGTGAGTCACCTGTTGCCTGACGAAGTGGTAAATCAATGCTTTGAAAATTCATTCATAGAATACCGAGAAAAACTAAAGCAGATGGGCCTTGATAATATTCAAAGGTTTGGTTTTACGGGGTTTTAGAGAAAGAGAAATGACAGCACTCATCACAGGAGCATCTGCAGGCATAGGAGCAGAGCTAGCAAGAGCATTTGCCAAAGACAAAATAAATCTCATACTCGTAGCTCGCAGAGAACAGTCTTTGAAAACTTTAGCAGAAGAACTATCTGCTGAATATAGCGTTAACGTAAGTGTAATTGCCCTAGACTTATCCCTTCCCGGCAGTGCTACAGAACTTTACAAAAAGGTGCAGTCACTTAGACTTGCGGTAGATTATTTGGTGAATAACGCTGGGTTTGGCGACTTAGGAGAGTTTGCAGGTTCCGAGATACAGAAGCAGGAGGATATGATAAATCTCAACATCCTCACGCTGACTAAACTTACTCATCTATACGCTGCTGAGATGAAAGCTCGTACAAGCGGGACTATTCTCAATATAGCGTCAGATGCCGCCTTTAGGCCGGGTCCTATGATGAGTGTATACTTTGCTACTAAGCATTTTGTGTTGGCCTTTAGCGAAGCGATAGCCGAAGAGCTAAGACCTTATAATGTGCACGTTTCTGCTCTATGTCCTGGAGCTACGCAAAGTGAATTTGGAGAAGTGGCAGGCTTCGGACCACCACAAGAAAACAGTCCTTTCCCTACGAGTAAAGAAGTGGCTGATTTTGGGTATCTGCAGATGAAAAAACGAGAAGTAGTGTCTGTACACGGAGAAGACAATAGAAACCGCATAGAATCAGAAAAATCTATGTCTCGCAAACAAATACGAGAGACCGTCTATCGGCAGATGAGTGGGTTGATTTAATATCGTGCCTTTAGCACGCTTAGGTGGTGCCTTAAGTGGCCACTTATCAGGAAACCATATAATACAGGCTGCACTACAAACCCATTAGCCATTCCTTTGTATTTCATATTAGTATCATCCATGCTGCTATAGAGGTCTATGCTTGAGTCTCTTAGCCGTTCAAATTCTGCTATCAAATCACTCAGTTTTCGTTCGTTTGCTTTGGAGTTTTTAGCGTACGAATTATGGTCAAAACCCGGAAGTTCGTTCATCTCTCCTCTGGCGATAGATAGTGAACGATACTGAAAGATCCGCTCTGTGTCTATCATGTGCTGGAGCAGTTCGTTCACAGACCATTTGCCTTGTTCATAAGCATACGTTCCTTTCTCTTCCGAAACGTCTTGAGACCATGCGATAAACTCCGCTTTAGAATTTTTCATCGCCTCTATCATATTGTCTTCACCTACTAATTTCAAGTATCCATCGAAATACGCGGGTACTTTTTCTAACCACTCCTTAGTCATGCCGCGAAAGTAATTTTTTAAGGCATATTTGTGCTTGCAAATTAACCTTGTTTGGTTCTTGGTGCAATTTGCCTTGAGACGAAATTTTCCGATAACTATCGGGACGAACTGACAAGGGCTTTTGCCACAAATGAGCTTAATGGTAAAAAATATCCAAATGATAAAAAGACAAATACCTAACCTACTCACATTAGCGAATCTGCTTTGCGGTACGCTCATTATTATAAACGCATTTCAGCTACAGTTTGTCAATGTTATTTGGCTCGCAGCAGCAGCATTAGTTTTTGACTTTTTGGATGGCACTGCCGCTAGAGTACTTAAAGTAAGCTCGCCTATGGGCAAGGAGCTAGACTCTATGGCAGACATGGTAAGCTTTGGTGTAGCTCCTGCTTTAGTGCTTTATTGCTACTGGGAAAATGAACTTTTCAACGGGGCAGGTCAATCGCTAACAGGACTGCCGTTCATAGACGATATACTTCCTTTCTTTCCGTTATTAATTGCTGCATTCGCAGGATATCGTTTAGCTAAGTTTAATGTCAACGAACAAAGCAACGACTACTTTTATGGGCTACCTACACCCGCACTTGCCTTGGCATGTTTTGCCCTTCCTCTAGCCGCAGAACAGTACGAATGGTCAAATCTCATCTTTTCACATCCTGCTTTCATTATTCTTTTTAGTCTACTTGGGAGCGTCCTCTTGGTAAGTAATGTGAAGCTGTTTTCTCTTAAAATAGGCTCTAAAAACAAGCCGCTTAACGTGCTTAGAATTGCTCTATTAGCGGTTTGCGTTGCACTGCTCCTTTCTCTTCATTTTGTAGGAGCTTTTCTTTGCATTTTAGTCTATATAGTCTTTTCACTAAGTGCACAAAAAATCATAGTTTAAAATTCCTTATTTGACCCGTTATTTGCGTTAAGATTTATCGAGATGAGAGACAAAATATTTGACCTACTAGACTTAGAACTAAAACGCCAACAAGAAGGCATAGAACTTATAGCTTCAGAAAATTTTACTTCTGTGAACGTAATGAAAGCCATGGGAAGTGTTTTCACCAATAAATATGCTGAAGGCTTGCCTGGTAAGCGATATTATGGTGGGTGCGAAATAGTGGATCAAGTAGAGCAGCTTGCCATAGATAGAGCCAAAGAACTCTTTGGTGCAGCATGGGTAAATGTACAGCCGCATAGTGGTGCACAGGCAAATGCCGCTGTGATGCTTGGTGTGCTAAACGCTGGAGATCAGATTCTAGGATTTGACCTATCTCACGGTGGCCACCTGACACATGGTAGTCCCGTTAATTTTTCTGGCAAGCTATATAAACCAGCTTTTTACGGAGTAGAAGAGGCTACCGGTCTTGTAGATATGGACAAAGTAGAGGCTAAAGCAAAAGAGGTGAAACCAAAGCTAATCATCTGTGGAGCTTCATCTTATTCTAGAGATTGGGATTACGCTAGATTTAGAGCAATAGCTGATAGCGTAGGGGCACTTCTCCTCGCAGACATATCTCACCCTAGTGGCTTGATAGCTGCCGGATTGTTAAATGACCCCATTCCACACTGTCATATTATAACTACGACTACACATAAAACACTCCGTGGGCCAAGAGGCGGCATGATAATGATGGGCAAAGACTTTGATAATCCATGGGGACAGACCAACCTAAAAGGAAACCTCAAAAAAATGAGTGCAGTTCTAGACGGGGCTGTATTCCCTGGCACACAAGGCGGACCACTGGAGCATGTGATAGCAGCCAAAGCTGTAGCTTATGGAGAGGCACTAGACCCTAGCTACAAAGAATACTGCAAACAAGTAATAGCAAATGCGGCTGCACTAGCCAAGGCTATGGTGGCAAGAGGATACAAAATTATATCTGGCGGTACAGACAATCATATGATGCTAATAGACTTGAGACCTAAAGATGAAAATCTTACAGGGAAATTGGCAGAAAATGCACTTGTAAAAGCAGACATTACCATCAATAAAAATTCTGTTCCCTTTGAAACACGTTCCCCTTTTGTAACTTCGGGGATACGCATAGGCACACCGGCTATCACTACCCGCGGTATGAAAGCTGTGCACATGGATATGGTAGCAGATCTTATAGATCGCGTACTGGTAAACCCTGAAAATGAGGCTACCCTTGCCGCTGTGAAAGCAGAGGTAAATGAATTAATGAAAGATTTTCCGCTATATAATTAGTTAAAATTCTGTTCCAAAAAATCGACTTATATTGGGGTGCTTAACTAAAAGCTAAAATTATCAACACCATACTAACTGACATAAGACAATACTGGCGAAACGACCTGCTTGCAGGTTTTAGCGTTTCACTAGTAGCATTGCCTTTATCCATAGGAATAGCCTTAGCCATGGGTCTGCCTACCAAAGCCCTATTGGCTGGAATAATAGCAGCTATAGTCGGTGGTATTTTTACTTCTTTAATCAGAAGTGGCAACGTATCCATAAATGGGCCCTCTCCAGCACTTATTGGTATCGTAATAGCTGGAATGGCAACATTAGATGGCTGGGAGTATATGCTGGCCGCTTTTGTGTGTGCAGGTGCTTTACAAGCCCTGTTCGGGCTTTTTAAGCTAGGTGGGTTAGCAGATTTTATACCTTCCTCTGTTGTGCAAGGAATGATGGCCGCCATAGGGGTTATTATACTGGCAGGGCAGGTGCATCCTGGGCTAGGTGTGGAGATTGGTAAAATGAATGACTTCGATAAGCTAATGGCTATCCCAAGCAGTCTAGCCAATATGAATCCGCTTATTGCTATCATCTTCTTTAACAGTCTAATTATTTTAGCGATACACCCTTACGTTACTAACCGCTTTATAAAATATGTGCCCGCTCCTATTTGGTTGCTTCTTTTTGCAGTCCCGCTATATATCCTGTTTCAGTATATAACTGGTGACGGGGTTTTATTATTTGGCAAAATGTCCAATCTAGCACCAAGCAATGATCTCATAAGTTTCTCGCTACCCGCCGATTTGCTCAATGATTTTTTTATTTTTCCTGACTTTGGTAAAATTGGAACTTTAAGTTTTTGGCTAGTTGTATTGTCGATTTTCTTGGTTTCTACCATAGAGACACTTGGCTCGGCTAAAGCTATAGATAAAATAGACCCGCTTAATAGAAAGACCAATCTAAATAAAGATGTGGCCGCTATGGGGCTGAGCACCATACTGTCTGGTGCACTTGGCGGATTGCCAATAATAGCCGTGATAGCACGTAGTTCTGTAAACATAAACCACGGAGCGAAAACCCGATTATCTAACCTTGTACATGGGGTGATTATCCTCTTGTTTGTGTTTCTACTGTCTGACTATATTATGATGGTGCCCAAAGCCGCTCTTATGGCTATTCTAGTTTTTACGGGATACAAGCTTGCAAGCCCAAAAGTTTTTAAAGATGCCATACTTAAGGGATATGAGCAATTCTTAATTCTAAGCGTCACGCTCATAGCCACGTTACTCACGGATCTTAATAAGGGGATTCTAATTGGGATATTATTTACTGTAGTAATTCATTTAGTTCGCTCTCACTTGCCCGCTGGTGTTTTCTTTAAATACCTAGTTCTTCCCTCTTTCAATCTAGCTAAAATTGAAGATCATCTTCACTTCAGAATAAAAGGAGTTGCTAACTTCTCAAGCATATTAAAAATGCGTAAACTGCTCAATACCGTAACAGAAAAGGAACGAATAATATTCGATTTTTCTCACACACGTTTAGTAGATTTCTCACTACTTGAGTTTGTAAATAACTGGGGTAAGGACTATGAAGCAGATAGAGGGGGACATTATGAAATAATAGGTTTAGATGAGCACCTAACTACAAGTGAGCACCCATTTAGCATTCACACATTACCTCAAGCCGTGACTAAGCCATTGTCAAAAAGACAAAAAGAGCTCAAACAGTTTGCTTATTCACATCATTGGAATTTCAATCATAAGTTGGATTGGAATACAGACTATCTCAAGGTAAACAAATTCTTTAGAACGCGGCCGATTGAGTACTTGAAAAATAGAATCTCAGGCGATTATACCGAAACTGTAAGCTGGGAACTAATAGATATAACCTTTGACGAAGGTGCATTGATGGCAGCGGAAGTACACAACACGTCCATGCTTCGCATCTGCTTTGATATGGATATCCCAGACTTTGAATTAGACAAGGAACAGCTTTTTATGCGATTGTTAGACTATGCTGTAAAAGAAGATGTAGACATAGAAGGAGATAAGGGATTTAGACAAAAGTTCTCTATAAAAGGCCCAGATAAGAATGCTATAAAACAATTCTTCAATGCTGATTTTAAAACATTCTTACTTGCCAACGATAAGTACCATATTGAAAGTAGGAATAGCGAGCTTCTAATATTCCGATATTTCCGTGTAATGACTATCGGAGAAATAGAAGAAATTGTTCAATTTGGTGAAAATATAACTGGCCAGTTTCACAAGTTGCTATCCACAAAAGATTTAATCAAGCCCCTGAGTTGATATCCATAAAGTAGGTACAGATGGTATTTAGCAGCATAACATTCCTGTTTTTATTGTGTACACTAAAGAGTGAAAGCGTAACCAACACTAGCACCATAACTAGTGGTTGACTTAGAGATAGCCAAAGACTGCAGTCCTACTACAGAAAGATAAAAGCTATTTCTGCCTGTTCTGTACTCTGCCGCTTCTCGCCATTGCAATCCAGTAAAATTGCCATATCCTAGTGAGGAAAAAAGCACAAAATTAGGTCCGAAAGTATAGTGCAATCCAGCGTTGCCAGAGATCCCGAACTCTCCTATTCCAATAGTAGATAAGCTAACAGACCCTATGGCTTTTTTGCCCAGTCTTTTCTGATAATATAGGCTAATAGTAGAAGGAAGTGAAAGCCAGCTTGCTTCTTTTCTGCTTCTTGATACCGCATCGTTATACGTAGAGTCAAATCGATCTACAAAGTTGGAACTGTCATTTAACACATCTAAATACACGCCCGTGAAACGAAAAGAAGAGTCTAGTTCTAATCTTGTTTTATTACTAAGTCTAAGTATGTTGAGATTGTCTATTCTAAAAGATAAAGATGAATTGGCGTCGGGTGCATAGCTGCCATATAGGTTTCCGCTTAGCCCTGCACCTTGAAGCCCATTGCTGGATTCTGAAATAGATAACCCGTCAGCTTCAATGTCTAAATAGCTTCCCCTTGGTGCCGTGAACACTCCTAATTTGGTAGCAGATATTTCTCTATATCTGGATGCTACTTGTACTCCAAGTGCCGCTTTGAGCAGCCATTTCTCTGAAGAAACTACGTTACGTGTAGCACCTATAGTTGTGGTAGTTGCACTCATGTATTTACTGTCTTCCGTTATTACGGTCTGATTTTCATAAGCCGCATTACCAAAAAAAACAAGCTTGGAAAAATCGTTATTCATTTTTAGAGCATCTATAGACCCATAAGATGTGTATACACCCCACTTTCCATTTACTTTAAATTCTGCTTTTATCTCAGATTGCACAAGCGTATTGTTTCTCTTTTGAGTACTGCTTACAAACGTGCTTTTAGCATCCTCAGAAAAAGTAGTTCTAAACACGATGTCGTTAAACATTTTGACATTAAAGGAGTTGGATCCAGCAAAGGTCTTTCCCTCTATTTTAAAAGTGCCAGCACTCCATTGCTTGTCAAATCTATCTCCTAGGTGTGCAAAGCTGTCTAGGGTGCTTAGTTGTGCCTTGCAGCTAAAGCTGCCCGCTACCAGTAATGCAGCGAAAATGCTAAAGTTTATTTTCATATACCACCTCAGTGCTTAGTTGTACTTTAATTCCATAGTCAGAAAATAGTTTGTATCTCGTATTGTCTTTAGTATCCAAGGTGATTATTATATTCACATCTGTCGCATTTTTAAGCAACATCATTTGTGGTCTAGTTACCGTTGTTTCTAGTGAGCTCTCTACGGCCGCAGCTGTTTTTTCGGTTACCGGATCTACTTCCGCAGCATCTACGGTGCTATTGCCGTCTGCAAAAAGGGTGGTAAGCACATTTCCAGAGCCATCCAAAAACTCTAATTCTATTTTTGCCTGTATAGGGAAATTATTATGTGCCGTTATTCTTAATTTTCCCTCTTTTATACCCTCCGCCTGTTCATTAACAAAAAGATTGATAGGAGATTTTGATTTGAGAGCTAGCCCATCCATACCTACTTGCATGGGTACGTCTATTCGCAGATTTACAATCAACTCACTAAAGTGATATGCAAAATCATTCAGATTTCTGGTTCCTCTTGGTCTTACTTTTCCTATTATTTCTGCGTGTAGTTCATCTGGCATGTTCTCCAAAAACTGCTTTAAGTTAGAATTGGTTTTGTCTACCAAAACGCTCTTTTCTATGGGTGTCGTAGTGCTCGCATTAGAAACCTTTTCTAAAAAGATAGGTGCCGAAAGTTGTTCTGCTGACAATACCACAGTGTTTGACTTTCTGTTATTCACTCCCTTCAACGATTTAATGTCTATTTCAGAATCTATACCAAAGCTATTTACAAAAAGCATCTCAAGTGTAGCGTCTTCTAAAGATAGGTTTCCCTCCACGTTTTTAAAAATTGTCAATTTTGCGGTATCGTCTAAGTTTAGTTCGTGGTATCCAGGATCGCCAATAACCAGATCGGGTACTACATCTACTAACCCAAACTCGATTTTTATTTTATCTGTAAGTGATAGTGTTCTCTCTATACCTGAATAAGCAATTTTTGCTATTAACTCGCTATAAACATGGTTAGTAAGCGGGGTGGAGGAATTACTTTCCCCCCAAAGGAACATTTCTGAACCTGCTATTGAAAACTCCTCATTTAAATAAACCGTTTCTCCCGGTTTGGCAGCGGGGACAGTCCATACTCTTCTTACAGGTGTGCCATCCCCGTTATCACTATTTGGTATAAAGTAATCTAATATTATCGCTTCTTCAATACTTGACTGTACTTTCATTCTTATAAACCCAGATTTCACATCAACCTTAGTCAACTTAGCTCCTCCAAATTCATATTTGTTTTCCTCAAAACGTTCAAGTAAGTTTTGTGCCGGAAAAACTGCTTTGGCGTGACTTGGTTTAAGATCGCGTACACCTAAACTCACGATAAGTCCCTTGGTGGCATCTATAGTTACATCTCCATCAGTCGCCTTTGTTTTTATTTTGGTAACCCTAAGTTCTAAGACGCCATTTACCGTTTTGCCTGCTAGCGAATATGATTTAGACACCGTACTATTAGGAGCCATATTTTCAAAAGCCCCCGTTATTACAATCTCATCATTATTGGCATTAATCAGCTGAAACTCTAGTAGCTCGGCCTCCATCGGCAACTCATTCGTAATGGTAATATCTATATATCCTTCAATGAAAGTTGCTGTGCTGAAAAACTCTTCTGAAACATCTATTTCGGTGCCTTGATTTGGCTCTAGGTCCTGAGCGGGTACAGAGGCTTGTTTCCCGTGTAATAAATTAGCTTGCGGATAGAGTTCGCCAAGTGTTAGTGTGTCCTCAAACGAACGATCGTCTAGTACTAAGCTAGAAAGAGTTACTTCAAGACTATCTACTTTGTCTGGAATTGTTAAAATGTCTTCCAAATTTGTGATTCCATACTCTTCTTCGAATACTAGATTTAGTGAGTTATCAGAATTGGTAAACAGTAATGAGTCGGGCACTAAATCGCCCAACGTAAGCTCTGTCTCCAATACAGGAGCAAGCCATTTACTGTCTGATGAAAATTTTTCTTTTCTGCACCCCACAAAAATTAGCGTGATTATCAAAAAGCTCAGTATAGTCTTTCTCATGATACAAAGTAAAGCGGTGACTTGTAAAAATTGTTAAGTTTGTTTTAGATATTGCACTAAAATGTCTTCACACCACTACGTAAAAGAAGGACAAGAGCCTGCTCTGATAATCGCTAATGGCGAAATGTGCTCGTATGAACTGTTGGTTTCTATAATGGAATGGTGCCCCTATATTGTTGCGTTAGACGGGGCTTACGATAGACTGGTTTCTATGCAAATAAGTCCAGATATAGTTATAGGAGATTTAGACAGCTTACACGCTTTGGAAGAGGCTATGCACACCCAGTTTATAAAAGATGAGAATCAAGAAAATACAGATTTAGAAAAAGCAATAGACTATTTGCTTTCAAAGGGTAGAACCGACATCAATATAGTGTGGTCTACTGGCAGAAGGCTAGATCATACCTTAAATAATCTGGCAACACTAGCTAAGTATCCAGATGCTAAAATCGTGGTGTATGACAATCATTCAAAGGCGTTTATCCTCCCAAAAGCATACGTTAAGTTTTATGATAAAGGAACGCCCTTGTCTCTCATTCCGTTACATACCGCAACGGGTATCTCTACAGAAAACTTAAAGTACAATCTAAAAAACGAAGCACTCGAATTTGGCAAGAGAAGCGGCACTAGCAATGAAGCAGCCACCTCCGGCAAGGTAACTATATCTTACAGTGAGGGTACTCTTGTGCTTATAGAAAGTAACGATTAGTCTATCTACTATAGTTTGGAGCCTCTTTGGTAATAGTAACATCATGCGGATGACTCTCTCTAATCCCAGAACCTGTAATGTGTGTAAACTGAGCTTCTTGCAACTGTGCCATCGTCTCAGATCCTGTGTATCCCATTCCTGCTCTTAATCCACCAATGTACTGGTATACCACCTCAGATAATTTGCCTTTATAGGCTACCGTTCCTACTATGCCTTCTGGTACTAGCTTAGCTATGTCTGCTTCTGCATCTTGAAAGTAGCGGTCTGTAGACCCTTTTTTCATGGCTTCTATACTCCCCATGCCTCGGTAGCTTTTTACCTTTCTACCTTCATAAA
>Ga0307994_1001258_pt1 | contig 15658 bp, 12 predicted proteins | sample EllFjometagen261_FD_203171 | JGI IMG/M metagenome (GOLD analysis project Ga0307994, IMG submission 203171) | Marine microbial communities from Ellis Fjord, Antarctic Ocean - #261 | ecosystem: Environmental > Aquatic > Marine > Unclassified | place: Southern Ocean | collected 2014-11-02 | reverse complement strand
ATCAGCCGGAGCAAGGTTGATGGTAATGCGTTTGGTAGGAAATTCAAAACCTGCGTTAATAATGGCACTGCGAACACGGTCTTTACTTTCCCTTACTGCAGTTTCGGGCAGCCCCACTATAGTTAATGCCGGCAAACCGCCACTTAAGTGTGTTTCCACACTCACTAAAGGGGCTTTTACCCCTACATAAGCTCGGCTGTAGGTAATTGCATAGGACATTGCCTTTCCTTGGCAGCTGCTAATAATAGTTAAGTTTAGCAGCACATTGCTTTGCTGCACTGGTAGCTGTTTTTGTAGCCCAACTTATTAGCAAGTAACAATGCTAAAGTCCCACTATAGAGCTTAATAGCAGGTAAACACACAGATATTACGGTGGCATCTGATAGGGTAGGTGGGTAGGTGCATAGGTGGGTAGGTGCGTAGGTGGGTAGGTGCGTAGGTGCGTATCTACCTTGAAAAAATCGCCACTAGTAAACTATTATCCAAGCTAGTTCACAGTATCTACTACGCTAAATCATAACTGACGGGGGCGCTACGCCACTTTATAATGTTTTATGACCAGCGATTATCAGATGGTGCTTAACTAAGACAGGTACGCAGCGTTATTTACAGCATCTATCCCCAATTAATCTTCAAAGTGTCCAGCACTTGCAAAGCCACCACCTTGGTAGCGTACAACGGGATCACTGGCATTACCAGCGCACTGCGCTAAATACGGCTCATCGATAAAATTAGCGGAACTGTCTTTGGGCTCCCAACCTAAATAGCGGACTTTTTGGTTATCCCACCATCGTTCTTTATTGGCTGATGCGCCATAGATCACCGGGCAACCTAAGCGATCACACTCGAAGACTCGGACAATCAGAGAGACAAAGTCGTCAGCACTTAACCAAGTCGCCAGCATACGTCTGTCTAATGGTTTTTCAAAACAAGATCCGATGCGAACACGCGCAGTTTCAATTCCGTATTTATCATGGTATAGGCTAGCCAACATTTCACCGTAACACTTTGACACACCATAAAGACTGTCTGGGCGCATTGTTGAATCTGCATCCAGCTGAGTTTCGCGTTCATGAAACCCAATAGTGTGGTTAGAACTAGCAAAAAAAATACGTTTAATACCGTGTTTACGGGCTGCTTCGTACAAATTATAGGTGCCTACAATGTTGCCATTGAGAATTGAATCAAAGGTACTTTCTGTGGAGACACCTCCTAGATGAATAATGCCATCACACCCCTCAACCAGCTTCATAACCATTTCTTTATCACCTAAATCGCAGCACTTAACTTCTTCGTTGTCAGTGGCATCATTGATATCATTCAGATCAGAAAGCCTCATAACATCGGCCCATCCGGCCAACTTTACTCGAATAAATTTCCCTAAATTACCGGCCGCACCAGTGAGTAGTATACGTTTCATAATAACTCCAAATATCTAAAAATCACCCTGAACAATTATTTATCAATGATTGCTGGAGACTGAAAACTGCGGTACATACCCAACTTTTTATATTAAGCTGTTCTGCTAATCGTTTATCAGGTTAGGCAGGAACATTGACACCCAAGGCACAAAAGTAATTAACATTAGCGCCAGCAGTATCGCTAAGTAAAAAGGCCAGATAGTACGTACAGCATTCTGTATTGGCACTCCTCCTATGGCGCAACCGACAAACAGGCAACTACCGACAGGCGGTGTACACAGCCCCAGCCCCAAGTTCATCATCAGCATGACACCAAACTGAATCGGGTCCATACCTAAGCTCACCGCCACAGGTAGGAAGATGGGTGTGCAAATAAGGATCAGCGCACTCATGTCCATGATCATCCCCAACATCAACAACATAAGGTTCATCATTAGCAATATAATAATAGGGTTGTCAGATATAGCGTAGAGAAACTTGGTCAGCTCCGTAGGCACATCGTAAAGCACTAACATATAGCCAAAAGCCGAGGCGCACGCGACTAATATCATCACCATACCAGTAGTGCGCACCGCATTTTTAACCGCAATAATAAATCCCTGCCAAGACAGTGAGCGATACACCAAGAGACAGACCACTATGGCGTAGATACAACCAATAGCGCCAGACTCGGTCACCGTGAACACACCGGAAAGAGCACCACCTACAATAATGACCGCGGTAAACAAACCAGGAAAAGCGGTAATTGCAGCGTACAGTACCACACTCCAGCCCGGGAACTTCTCGGTAGGGTAGTTGTTCCGAATAGCCACCCATCTCGCGACCAAACCTAGACAAAAACACATCAAAATACCAGGTATAAGCCCTGCCATAAACAAACTGGATACCGATATACCACCACCAGCAGCCACTACAAACAGAATCATGTTGTGACTGGGGGGAATCATTATCCCTGCCACTGAGGAGGTTACTGTGACATTTACCGCGTATTCCGCGCTGTAACCTTTTTCTTTCATCACCGGTATTAGTAGTGATCCCAGCGCCGATACATCAGCGACAGCAGAACCTGATATACCACCAAATAGCATACTAGAAAACACATTAACTTGCCCCAACCCACCCTTGGCCCAACCGACCATCGAGGATGCTAAACTGACTAACCTGGCAGCAATACCTCCGTGCAGCATTAATTCGCCAGCAAAAATAAAAAACGGAATAGCCAGCAGTGAAAATACCGAAACGCCAGAAACTACACGCTGAAAACCTATTAGCAGTGGGATCCCTTCATAAACAAATGAGGACAGGGCCGCGATGCCCAACGCGTAGGCGACTGGCATACCTATGACTAATAATAAGCCGAAACAGCCTAGTAAAACTAATAAACCCATACAACTATTCCTCAGTCTTATTCTTAGGTTCAGACCTTTCTTTATGCAAAACTAAATCTGAATAGGTACACAATGTGATGGCGCCACTAATGAAATTAGTCGCAGAAAAGAGCGCCACTAATACACCACTAATGATTACCGGGATATAACGTACCCCTTCGGGAACATACAACAGAGGAATCTCCCTACTCCAGGTAAACTGCAACAATTCATTTGCCTTGAGTGCCATAAGAACACCAAATCCACAGAGAATCAGATCGCAGATTAATCTAAATACTATTTTAACTCTGGGACCACAGAGCATAGGTACAATATCTACTGCTAGGTGGGTACGTTCGCGAATACCTGTCGCTGAAGATACAAAGGTAATAGTAATCATCATTAACAGTGCTAACTGCTCAACCCAAGTGGGGGAATCGTTTAGTATGTAGCGGCCGTAAACTAACCAGCCAAAAGTAGACACAAGTACAACCAAAGACAGTGCTGACACTAAGGTGCCTATGGCGGCGAGGGTATCTAAATATCGCTCCACAGATGGATGTAACGCTTTCTGTTTTCCCATGACTAACTCTTATTTTTATTCTTTTGTACGAAACTGTGCAGAGCATAGGTTCCGCGCTAGAATCCAACAACTTAAGGAACATGCTACCTACTAACCTCCAGTAGCTCCGAGGCTAGTCAGTAGCAATTTTTAAGCTTTAATCGACCGCTTTAATTCCTGCAATAAGTTCTTTTAGGATTGGGTTTTTCTTAATTGCACCTTCATACACAGGCGCCATTAACGCTTGGAAAGCCGACTTGTCGGCAATTTCATTGAATTTAACACCCGATTTAAGCACCGCTGCCTTAGACACCTCAACCCTTTTAGCCCACTCAGTACGCTGCAATACTGCGGATGCTACCGCCGCTTCCTTGACACTCTCCTGATCTTCGTCAGACAGCGCATCAAAAGCATTAACACTAACACAAATGCACTCTGGTAAGATCAAGTGCTGAGAAAGTGAGTAGTTACCTGCCACTTCGTAGTGAGCACTTGACTCAAAAGAAGGCCAGTTGTTCTCTGCACCATCTATAACGCCGGTTTTAAGTGAGGAATAAACTTCAGAGTAAGCCATAGGTATACCATTGCCACCCAGTGCTTCTACCATATCCACGTACAACGGATTGCCCATTACACGAAATTTCAAACCTTTAAGATCCGCAGGCTTATTGATTTCAACGCCTTTGTTGTTATAAAAAGAGCGGGCGCCCGAATCGTACCAAGACAGTGCCATAATGCCAGACTTACGCATCGCTGCACTCAAAGTGTCGCCAGTTTCACCGTCCATTACGCGGTGCATATGGTCCATATTCTTAAATATGAATGGTAGAGACAATACGTCTAACTCTGGTACTGCGTTGCCTAGTGGCCCCAGATTGAATCCAGCAAACTCAATACCACCTAACTGCATTTGCGAGATAGCATCCCCCTGATTTCCCAATACGCCGCCGTGGAATACTTTGCCGCCTACACGGCCATCGGTCTTAGCGGATGCCAGTTCAATGAACTTTTCCATGGCAATACCCACTGGATAATCTTTACCGTGGATATTCCAGCCTTTCCAATCGGCAGCTGATGCTGGTGCGCTAATCAACGCAACACTGGCTGCAAGAATTGCCGTTGCAACAATTTTCTTCGATAGTACTTTTACCATTTTTATAACTCCTCGAGTTGCTTTGTGTGATCCGGCTACGTAAAGTAATGACCGAACGGTTTAACAGGATTACACATATCGATCATACGATCAATAGGAAAGTTATAATATCTCTTGTTATTTTTCATTCAGTCAAAAACTAATAATTTCTCACCATGGAGCATGCTAATGACCCAAAAGAATACAAAAAAACCCAGAGAAAACCTAACCCAAAAACTTTATTCTCAAATTAAACTGCAGATTGAGTCAGGAGAATTAAAGAGCGGAGACAAGCTTGGCACCGAGAAACAGCTCATCGCTCAGTTGGGCGTCAGCCGCACTGTAATTCGTGAAGCCATCGCCAGCCTTAAGGCAGCAGGCTTGGTGGAGCCCAGACATGGCGTCGGGGTCTTCGTCACAGAGCCACAGCAAAATAACGGAAAGCTCAATTTACTGCTGCAAAACTCCCACAAAATTTCAGACACCATAGAGGCACTTGAACTGCGAGCAGCTGTTGAAATAGAGTCTGCTGGACTGGCTGCGTTGCGCTGTTCCCCTGCCCAAGAAATGGAAATATTTGAGTGTTATTATGCATTTAAAGACAAAAAAGAACTGCACCATAGCACCGAACAAGAAGATTACGAACTGCATGTCGCGATTGCAAAAGCCACCAATAATCAACACTTTGTAGACTTTTTAACCTTGCTGGGCAAGAAAACTATACCCCGTGCCAGACTGCTGCAAGAAGCGGGAATAGAGCCTGTATCTGACATAGACTCAAGACTTGATGACGAACATAAAGAAATCATTGACGCTATCGCTGACAGAGACCCAGCACGCGCACGAAACGCGATGCAATCACATTTAAACGGCGGGTCCAAGCGCTACCGAGCACTTGCAAGGCTAGTTCAAAGAAAACAGACTAAATGAATCCAGCATGTCATAATATGACTATTGACATATACAGCTAAGATATATTATAACTATAGCATCATCAGTAATAACGCTCACACTCCACCCTTTGCTATGGACTTTAGAATGCATTATTTAGAACTCAAACAAAAAATCAGCTCTGGGCTGTTATCTTTCCCTGTGACTCATTTTGACAAAAATACTTTTGATTTTGACAAACGCGCCTATCAAGATCACATCTCCTGGCAAACTCAATATGATGCAGCAGGCTTGTTTGCCGCAGGCGGTACCGGAGAGTTGTTTTCGCTTTCTCCTAGGGAAATCCCCATCATTGTAGAAGCAGCTAAAGAAGTAGCAGGCGACGTCCCTATCCTCACCGGTTGCGGATACGGTACCCGCATGGCGATTGAAATTGCGCAAGCGACACAGGCAAAAGGTGCCGATGGCCTGCTACTGCTTCCCCACTATTTGATTGGTGCGACACAGGAGGGCTTGTTCAATCACATCAAAGCCGTATGTGATAGCATCGATATCGGCGTAATTATCTACAACCGTGCCAACTCCGTAACAAACGCTGCAACCGTGCAGCGACTCACAGAGGTCTGTCCAAACTTAATAGGTTTTAAAGACGGCACTGGCGACATCAACACTGTGCGCGAAATCACTTCAGTGCTAGGCGAAAGATTGATCTACATCGGCGGTATGCCAACACATGAAATGTTTGCACAAGCTTACGATGCCATCGGGGTTACTACTTACTCATCTGCTGTTTTTAACTTTGTCCCAGAAATGGCACTGCAGTTTTTCCAGGCGATGCGCAACAAAGACAATACCTACATAGAAACTGTACTGACGGATTTCTTCTACCCTTTTGCCAAAATTAGAGATCGCGCCAACGGATATCCTGTCTCTATTGTTAAAGCGGGACTTGCTGCAATTGGCCGTGACCCCGGTCCGGTTCGTTCACCGCTAACTGATTTAACTGGTGAAGAACTGGACATGCTAAAAATGGTAGTTCATAAGTACAGTTAACCCCCGCAGAGAAACAATGGCGCTTGACTCCAATCAAACACCTAACAGCTTATTATTACAAGAAGCAATCAATGATAGTTACTTCGGTTCATACCCACATTCTGCACCACAAGTTAGAACAGCCCTTTCAATCGGCATTCTCCACTTTCTACAACAGACGTCATATGCTGGTTGAAATTGTCTGCGATAACGGTTTAGTTGGCTGGGGCGAGTGCCTGGGGCCTGCCGATATCAATGTCGCCATCGTTAAGATGATGACCCCTCTATTGATAGGCAAGCAGGCTTTAGACATTGAGCTTATCTGGAACGAGTTGTACAGCCAGTTTCGCGATCAGGGGCAGCGCGGTGCTATCCTTACCTCTATCAGCGGTATCGATATTGCCCTCTGGGACTTATCTGGCAAATACTACAACAAGCCTATTTATCAACTGCTTGGCGGGGCTTATCGCAAAAAGATCCCCGCCTATGCCACCGGTGGCTTTCGAATAGTTGGTAAAGACCGTATAGCGAGCTTAGTTGCAGAGACTGATGGCTATGTGAAACAAGGGTTTAAAGCCTTAAAAATCAAAATTGGTTTTGGTATAGAACTGGATATCGCAGCTATCGCAGCGGTGCGGCAGGCGATTGGACCAAAGATCAGTCTAATGATCGACGCCAATCACGGTTACGACCTATGTGACGCTATTAAAATAGGCCAGTTAGCGGCGCAATATGATATCGATTGGTTCGAAGAGCCTGTTATCCCTGAGGCACTAAACTGCTACAGAGAAATGCGCAATCGCCAGCCTATTCCAGTCGCCGGCGGCGAGACTTGGCACAGCCGCTGGGGTATCAATGAAGCACTTAAGCAACAGAGCGTAGACATTATCCAACCAGATGTCTGTGGTGTGGGCGGTTTAACAGAAGCGAGAAAAATAATCACACTCGCCGATATACATCATGTGCGCTTGGTCCCACACGTGTGGGGTACAAGTATCGCCATGGCTGCCGGTTTGCATTTTCACGCCATTATTCCACCGTCCCCCAATGCCCATGAATCCAGGTCGCCACACTTTGAATTCGACCAGACACACAACCCCTTCCGCAATGCTATTGTTGAAGACCCGATCCAACATAATAACGGCATCATCGAAGTCCCAGAAGGTCCGGGATTAGGTATAAAAGTAATTCGTGAGAAACTCGCTGAATTTTCACCTGAGTAACAGCCACATATTGTAGGACTTAAAAATGCAACGTAAAAATACAGGCACAACCCCCACCACCCTACTTCCCACGGGGAGTATCGATAGCCACATACACATTTATAGCCGCGATTATCCAGACCAACCCGGCGGGCCAGCATCTCCTCCTGATTTTCCAGGGCTTGACGAATATCAAAAAGTACAGAAGTGGCTGGGCCTAGGGCGGGTTGTAATAGTGCAAGCTAATGCCCACCAAAGAGACAACAGTTGCTTACTAAACGCTTTGGGCCACTTTGGTGAGAATAGCCGCGGTATAGCCTGTATTAGACCTGATACTCACGAGAGCACCCTCAATACATACCATCAACAGGGTGTGCGCGCGGCACGTATAATGAATCTTGGCGGCGCGACCCGTCTCGATGACTTGCTCAGTGTTAATGCACTTGTACAAGATTTTAAGTGGAGCTGTATAGTACAGTTTGATGGCAATCAGATAGACAGCCACGCTGCTCTATTACAGCAAATTCAAGGGGATTACGTTTTAGATCACCAAGGTAAATTTTTTGAGCCAATCAGCGTTAATAGTCCCGAGTTCAGCACCTTACTAAAGCTAATAGATAAAGGTAACTGCTACCTTAAGTTAGCGGGCTGCTATGAGACATCAAAATCAGGGTATCCTGATTATGCTGATTTGGGCGTTACCGCTAAGGTGTTAATCGCCCACGCACCTGAACGTATTATTTGGGGATCAAACTGGCCACACGTCTCATTAGCACCGAGTGACACTCCCTGCGATGCACAGCTTTTAGACACAGTTTGCAGCTGGATGCCCAATGCAAAAGTGTTACAGAAAATTTTTGTTGAAAACCCAGCCAAACTCTACGGTTTCGACAAATAATAGCTTAGCTTTAATAATTTACAAACCAATATCCATAATGGGGGATTCACATGAGTATTACAGGAAACATCTTAATTAACGGGCAATGGCTTAGCGGTGCTGCTTCTAATTTCAGTGCGGTTAATCCGGCAACCGGTACTAAATCCCTCCAAATTTTTAGCAATGCTGATATTGCACAAGTAGATAATGCGGTAGAGCTAGCATCAACTGCTTTTGATACTTTCTCTCAGTATAGCGATACACAAAAAGCCACTTTATTACGCTCTATCTCTGCAGAGCTAGAAATTATTCGCCCAGCTATTATTGAGCAGGGCACTTGGGAAACAGCGCTACCCGAGATGCGCATTGACGGCGAGCTTAGCAGAACAATCGGTCAGCTAAGTATGTTTGCACAATTACTTGAAAAAGGAGATTGGAAGCGGCCTGTGATTGAGCAGGCACAGCCTAATCGAAAGCCATTACCAAAACCTGATTTACGTTTAACCCAAGTGCCTTTAGGGCCGGTTGTTGTATTCTCTGCAAGTAACTTTCCATTAGCATTTTCTGTTGCAGGTGGTGATACAGCCTCTGCTCTTGCAGCAGGTTGCCCTGTAATTGTTAAAACTCATAGTGCTCATCCTGCTACTTCTGAATTAATCGCCAGTGCGATCTTAAAGGCAATTGAAACGTGCGGGGCACCAAAAGCTATTTTTGCAATGCTTCATGGCAGTGGTCGTACAATTGGTACTGCGCTCGTTAGGCACCCCAAAGTAAAAGCGGTTGGTTTTACTGGTTCCATTACTGGTGGTCGTGCACTTTATGATGTGGCAGTGTCTCGTCCTGAACCTATTCCATTCTTTGGTGAGCTCGGTTCTACTAATCCTGTTTACATACTACCTCAGTCACTTGAAGAGAAAGCGGAACAAATTGCTGGATCATTTTTAGACTCTTTAATGATGGGTGTCGGTCAGTTCTGTACTAGCCCCGGCATGCTGATTGCTGTTAAAGGTTCAGCTTTTGATCGTTTATTCACGGCCCTTGCTGAAAAAGCACCAACACTTGGTGCCGGTAGTATGTTGACTGCTGGTATTTGCGATAACTATAACGTCCTGTGTGCAAAACGCTCAAACTTAACAATAATTGGCCGAGGCTCAGCTGCCGATAACGCTGCTAGCCAAGCACAAGTATCACTCTTTAGTATAGATGCGACTGATTACTTGGCTAACCTAGATCTAGAAGAAGAAGTTTTTGGTCCATCTTCTTTAGTTATTGGCTGTGAAAGTCAAGCACAGATGCTGGAGGTTGCAGCAAGCATGAAAGGTCATTTAACCGGTGCTATCTTTGCCCAAGAGAAAGATCATAATATTGCAACTAAGTTACTACCAATTCTTCAACAACGTATCGGAAGAGTGTTATTTGATGGCTTCGGAACAGGTGTAGAGCTAAGTTCTGCAATGTCACACGGCGGCCCTTATCCGAGCAGTTCTGCATCTCAGACAACCTCTGTTGGCACACGAGCTATCGAGCGTTTTACTCGACCTTTGTGCTACCAAAATACTCCAGATGCCCTGCTACCGATTGAGCTTCAAAACGCTAACCCGGGTGGAATTATGCGCCTTGTAAACAACCAGTGGTCAGATAAATCAATTATCTAAGCTATATCTAAATTGTTAAACCCAAAACTTAGGGGGTTAACACATTGAGCCACTTGCAAACACATTCCCAAATCAGCTCGTCAATCGCCTTAGAGTCACAGCTGAAGTGGCCGATGGTGTGCTCACCAAAGTGGTCTTTGATTAGGGCCGCATGAGCGTGCTCAGCTAGATTAAATTCAGCGAACGTTTTAAACGCTCGGGAGAATGTAGCTTCCGACAGTGGCGGCTTAGAACAACGAGGGCAAAGAACTGTGGTAGCTGATTAACAACCTTGGCGATGGCCTTCAAACCAATGTACACAGCCCAAAAACGAATGCACCAACTAACGGGCTATTGACTGCTAGCCGACGTGATTGACGGCGTCAAATTTATAGACGTAGCCCGAATCGAACAGGATGCTGCTTGACGCCCATACACCACATTTGACTATAGCTCTAAGATCTCTTGTAAGGGCCCGAATTCACTGTGCCACTACAGGAGATAAGCACATTGGTCATATTCTTATGCTCAAATGAAAAGTATGGGGTTTATTATACCCAGCAATTGTTAACGCCGGCAAACCGCCACTTAAGTGTGTTTCCACACTCACTAAAGGGGCTTTTACCCCTAAATATAACAGGCTTTATGTCATTGTAGGGTTCATTACTGTGCTTTGGCCACTAGTAATAACTGCTACGTGTAGCAGGTGATTTTTTTGCCACACTGACTCCTAATGTAGGAGTTCCATTTAGCAACAAACACCAATACTAGTGTGCGACTTTGGAACCTAATTAAAGGATAAATACACGGATATTATTCCAAATATGAGAGGGATTGTGGGTGCGTACTTACCATTGAACTATTACACAAGCTAGTTCAAAGCATCTACAATGCCGATTCATAACTAGCACGCAGCGCCAAACCACTCAATGTTTTTTAGTGCAGAGTAAAGGCCTGATAGTATTTAACTAAGGAAGGTCAACAGAGCTATTTACAGCCAGTTAAACCTCAATTTAGTACAGGCAAATTTCAAATGAATTGTCGACGTAAGCGCTCCAGTCCGTGTAACAGCATTTGGCCCGGCTTGCCATCGTCGCCAACTATTTTTTTTGTTGACACCAACTTTAGTGCTTTTGCCTGATTATTCAACAACTCAATTTTTCCTGGTGTAACACTTTCTTTATCGTTAAGTATTTGATCTGCACTGGTGGCTATTGTCGTTATCAGAGGATACCCAAATTGAGTCCCACCTCCTTTAATAATATGAACCAACTCTATCGCCTTTGCTTTAAGTGCACTATCTTTAGGCGTATTAGACAAATCAGAAATCACTTTCATAAAATCATCACATTGTACCTCTAAGCCATCCTCATACATTTTTAACAATTTTTCAAATGCATCTTTACGAATGGCTGCAAGCATACTTGAAGGATTCTCAACACGCTTGTTCTGTTGTGCCATTTGATCAACGATACTCACAACCTGCAGCAAAACTTGGGAAAAGCTCACTACTTCACCATTTTCCTCATCGCTAGTAGATAAATTGACTGGCTGTTGACTCACCGCTGGGGCAATCATACGAGACATTGAAGTATGAATTTCTTCGCCTAACGAATTATTAATCGATTTTAGCAGAAGTGGTAATTCTATTGGTTTAACACAGATATCGTTCATACCCGCCGTCATATACTCAGTAGTATTACCCGTTGAGATATCTGCAGTCAGGGCAATAATTGGAATATTGGACTTGGGGCCATCCATTGCTCGGATAGACGCGGTTGCCTCTATGCCATCCATGAGCGGCATTCGAACATCCATCAATATAACGTCAAAATCATGTGCGTTAAAAAGAGCGATCGCACACTGACCATCTTTGGCAATTTCAACGGAGTGATCTAAATCATTTAAAATTTTCTGTATCAAATATTGATTAACATCATTATCTTCAGCCACTAATATATTCAAAGGCCTAGACGCCACCCACTTTTCTGGGGCGATGGTCCTATCTGTTGCTACCACTTCTTCTTGTACAGGCTGGCAGTAAACCGTAAACCAAAACGAAGACCCTTTATCCTTTGTGCTTTCAACACCAATTTGGCCCCCCATCAATTCTACCAGCTGCTTGGAAATCGATAGCCCTAACCCTGAGCCACCATAGGTCCTGGAGGTTGAACTGTCTGCTTGAGTAAACGCGTTGAAAATTCTGTTTTTTTCCTCTTCAGTCAATCCTATTCCGCTATCAGTCACAGTAAACCGAAGTTGTAATTCATCCTGCCCATTCGGCTCTAGTTTGACAGTAACCTCAATGCAGCCTGTATTAGTGAACTTTAACGCATTACTGAGAAAGTTCGATAATACTTGTGCAATCCGCATGGAGTCCGCACAAATAGCTTCTGGCAAATCGTCATCTAAATTAATGTTAAGCGTCAAACCTTTCAACGCTATACTATGATCAAACAGGTGGATATGATCGTGGATAAACGAGCGAAAGTGAAAGTCTGAAGGCGAAGTTTCAAACATGCCTGCCTCAAGTTTGGATTGGTCAAGAATTTCATTGAGTATCGACATTAAGTTTGAGCCCGAAGACTTAATACTGGCTGCCCAATCCAACTGTTGAGGCGACAAGTTTGAATCAAGTAGCAAGTCCGACATACCTATAACCCCCGCCATCGGTGTGCGGATTTCGTGACTCATGGCGGCAAGAAACTGAGATTTGGTAAGGTTGGCCTCTACGGCCTCTGAGGCCTCTTTGGTTGCTTGGGTCAGAGCAAACTCTTTCTCTTTTATGGCGGTGATGTCTTGAACGATTCCAAATGCCTGTAATGGTACTCCATTGATGTCAACCGCTACCTCCCTGCGCACATAAAGATGGCGAGTCTTCCCCAAAACAGAGATCCTGTATTCAATATCATTTTTGTTGCCCGGCCCATTATATGACCCTGTGCCCTGTAGGAAGAGTTCTCTGTCATCTGGGTGGACTACTTCTACTGCCACATCAGCATTAATGAAATAATCAAAGGCTTCACTCACAGTCATACCATGTATTCGTGCAAACTGCGCTGAGCACGACGTTAATTTATCCTTCACCAGATCCCAGCAAAAGTGCCCCATGTTGCCCATGTTTTCCGCTTGATGATAGAGCGTATGGCTTCGTTGCAACTCTTCTTCCACCTGTCTTATTTCGGTAATGTCTTGGATCATCCCTACCGTTTTGATCACCACTCCAAGGTCATTTAACACAGGTTCACCTATTTCACGTAGGTAAATCCATGTACCTTCGTTGTTCAAACACCGGTACTCAATCTCCCACCTTTGTTTAAGCTCACGCGCTACAGAAAGGGCTTGTCTGTATCGTTCACGATCTTCCTCACACACACGAAATTGATCTTCTTTGAGGTTTTTTATCGACTCGATCAGGTGCTCAACGGTCATCCCAAAAATACTGGCATACTGTTCTGAGCAGGTAATATACCTGCCTACTATTTCATCCCACTCCCAATGGCCCAGTTTGCTAAATTGTTCCGCTTGAATAAATAAAGCGTTGCTTTTGCGCAGCTGCTTTTCGACTTCTGCACTTTTAGTAATGTCAGTAACAATTGCACCTAAGCCATCGACCTCTCCATCACTATTGAAGACTGGAAACTTTATTGTTAGCACGGTGCGTGATTGATCCTTGTAGTTCGCTTTGACTACTTCTTCGCGCCACTCGACTTTACCCAAATCCAGAACAGATAGATCATGGTCTCGAGAAGACGCAGTCAACCTGGGATCATTAGTAATGGCCGGGAACATCCCTACGAGGTTTTCATTTTTGACTCTAAATAATGTCTCAAATTGCTTATTGACTCTGATATAGCGACCTTCTCGGTCCTTCAAAATTACTTCGACAGGTGCGTTATCCATTATTGCATCAAGTTGCTGCTTATAGGTTAGGAGGTCGTTTTTAGATTGAGTAAGACTAAGTAACTCTTCACGGAGGCGCTTAACTTCTAAAGTCAGCTCCTTACAATTTAAATTCTCACTCACCTAGATCACACCCCATATTTAACAATTATTTAGCACTAATTCAGTGTATTACAATATGATTTGAACAATAAAAAACTGTTTTCTCTAACAACTGTAACCAAGAGGTTTGACAGGCCTCTTTTGACCAGAAAAATGCTCTCTAACGATAGCTCAAAAGGCGCTACCTATTTTTATACTCTAACAAAATGTAAGGGCATTAATCTACTCAGCATTAATTGACGCGGGTAAACTAACACTTAAGTGGGTTTCAACACTAAAAACAGAGGCTTCCACCTTTTTATGTGTTCAGCTATCAGTAATTGCATAGAAAATTACCTTACCTTGGTATGTTACTTATACCAATTGAGTTTAGCAGGTGCTCAAAAAAACTGGACAGGCACCTATTTCTGCAGACCCTATCGCGAAGCGCCCTATTTAAGAGCAAAAAACCTGGTAATTGCGCCACTTTAGGGCTTAATAGGGTGTAAAGCTTAAGAATAGCTGATATTTAGCCGTTTTAAGACTGAAAAAGTTGGCACAATCCCTGCATCACTCTATGCTAGGCGATATGCCATTTATAACTTATTAGTGCAAAGGATTCCTCAATGAAATTGGTTAGCGCAATCATTAAGCCGTTCAAATTAGACGATGTAAGAGAAGCTCTTTCAGATATGGGCGTACAAGGCGTCACTGTGACTGAAGTAAAGGGTTTTGGCCGCCAAAAAGGCCATACTGAACTTTACCGTGGTGCTGAATACGTCGTTGATTTTTTACCTAAGGTTAAAATTGAAGCAGCAGTTGATGACGATTTGGTAGACCAGGTAATTGAAGCCATTAGTAACTCTGCCAATACGGGTAAAATTGGTGATGGCAAAATTTTTGTTGTCAACCTTGAGCAGGCTATTCGTATCCGTACGGGTGAAACGGGCCCAGAAGCCCTTTAAAAGCAGCTTTAGCCACATAACACCTCCTATTCAACGCTATTTATAGCGCAAAAAACGAGATGGGGTTTAATGACGGCTAGTTATCTTGTATATTGTGACCACCAACTTATTCATGCAAATTATAGTCAGTTGTCTATAATTTTTTTGGGACAGTTGGATATAACAACGTGGTATCAGCCATAATATATTAAGAGTCGACAAAACATCATGAAATACGCTGGTTTTCGAGGGGAGTTTATATTTGGACTGGTCGCCTGTGCGATGGTCTTAGTGGTGGCTTTATACATGGAATTTGCCATGGGCCTAGACCCATGTATGCTGTGTATGAGTCAACGTTTCGTTTACCTAGGCATGGCCTCTATTTTCATGCTGGCGGCCTTACACAACCCGTATTTTGGTGGCCATAGCCGTTACGGTTTTTTGCTCTTTATAATGAGCTTAATAGGTTTAGGCTTAGCCACTCGCCAGCTGTACTTACAAAGCTTACCGGAAGATATAGTACCTGCTTGTGGCCCTAGCTTTGGCTACATGGTTGATGCGTTCCCATTTATGGACGTACTAATGACGATGGTTAAAGGTTCAGGCTCTTGT
>Ga0307994_1001256_pt1 | contig 15668 bp, 21 predicted proteins | sample EllFjometagen261_FD_203171 | JGI IMG/M metagenome (GOLD analysis project Ga0307994, IMG submission 203171) | Marine microbial communities from Ellis Fjord, Antarctic Ocean - #261 | ecosystem: Environmental > Aquatic > Marine > Unclassified | place: Southern Ocean | collected 2014-11-02 | reverse complement strand
CTTAATACTTCTATTAGTATTTCACCTGTTGCTACCGAAACCATCCTTAAAGACACGGTAATGTTATCTTTCCTGTATTGTGCGCTTTTCCCTATACCTAAGTATCTAGCACCGATACCCCCAGTAGTCAAGTTAGTATCATACGCTATAACAGCACCTTCTAGCAAAACCCCCGCAAACAGTAGGGGTGGGACGCTTTTGCTCTCACTTCCGTCAGGCATCTGTTCTCTTGCAGAGCGTATAAGTTGTCTTTCTTTAGTGAGATTATCTAGCCCTACACGCTCTACTACACGAAAGAATTTACCGTTTGAGGCGTGCTTTAACGCACGAATAAGAAGCGCACTGGGCTGTTGAGTTACAGCAGTGGAGAACAAAGCAAACTGACTATTGCTCTTGCGCTGCCCTGTTTGGTCTGTAAACGAGGACGGGTATACAGCAACGATAGGTTGGATTGTTGGGGGAACAGCCTCTTTTAAAGCTTTTGACTGTAGCTCACTTATCGTCACTACACTATTGGCGCTAAACCTTTGGCTGTAAGTATCCTCAAACTGGTCAAACACTGAACAGCTAGAAAGAAAAAGAACCGACAGGCAGAGTAATAGTCGTTGAGTTTCCATCGGCATCCGTTATGATTAAGGTTATAAAATCTCCGTCAACAAAATACTGGATGGTATTACCTTCAAGTTCAAGGAAACCTTCGGTACTCATTGTCTCGCCAAACAAGTTATTAACCAGTTGCCTACTTAATTCGGCATAAATACGGGACTCAAGGTTACGGATAAACCGAGCAAGCGTAGTGTTCTCTGCGTCCCGCTCTAACTCTTCTTGGTATGCCTTGATCTCAGCGGCTATATCAGCCTTGCGATTAAATTCTTGGTTTTCAATGGTGAGATAGTGACTTGACGTATTTTGGCCGTTAAAGCTCGGAGACTTAAACTTGTGCGTTATTTGGTCAGCCGTAATAGGCAACGCAATCAACAAAATCGTTAACGCAATGGTCTCAATCTTTCCTCTGATCATCTCTATCTGCCTTAGCAATTCGGTCAGTCTGTAGCAGTTGAGGTACACCTAGCACCGTCTTTAACAGTACGTCCTGACGTATTATCTCGTTATCCACAGAGCGCACACGGTCTATAAGAGCCACTAAGATTCCATGTTGCCCGTCCAACTTACCGCCTAGCCTTTCCTCTAAGTGATTAATAGCTTCTAACAGCTTATCATCTAGGGTATCTACCTTAGTCTCTAACCCATCAATGATGCGGTTAATCAGCTTCCATATGAACATTCCTAACCCCAACGCGGCGGCAATCGGGAAGCCCACCTCGTTGATTAGCTTGATAACCGTTTCCATCAGTTACTGTTTAGCTTTTGGGCCTAAAAAAGCCAGTTTTTCCATCAAAGGGTAAATATGCTTTGCTAGAAACGCATCGTCCTTTGGCGTGTCTGTCATGTTACAAATTACAGACGCTACCGATACTAACGTGGTCGCTAAAACATAAACATCAAATAACAGTTCCATACTTTTCTCCTTTACGGCGTGTAGTCTGTTGCGGCTGTAACAGCGGCATTAATGGTGGACATATCTTCACTGCCCCAATCATCCAGTGCTACGCCTGCACTGCAATATCCTGCACTACGCATAACACGCGCTTTCTTTTCTGCGTCTGTCATGTCGTTGCAAAAATCGTTGTCTGAATCTAGGGCGTTTGTAATGACGCTTACGCTTCCTAGCATTGCAGAATACATTTGGGCTTTATCTTCTGCTGTACGTTCTGTTTCTTCGCTCATAATTATACTCCCTGCTCTGCGTCACGTTCAGTGCGCGTTTTATAGTCTGCTCTAGCGGTGACTAGAGCTATGAAATCTGCTTGGTTAGACGGTATAGAGTCTGTAAAGCTTGCGTCATTCATTAGCTTTGTAGTCCACTCTTGTTGCATACGTTTCCAACAGTTAGCTTTCTTGCCATCCATTGCGCCTTGAAGCCAATCGTCAATGCTGAGTAAATCATTAAGCAGTGCGGCTTGCTCTGTGTCGGTTACGTCTACTGTCAGTGTTATTGTTGCCATTGTTATTACCTCTTTTAAAGTGAGTTATTTCGCTCATTGTTTTATGCTACTAGGTAGCCGCTAAATTTTGTACCAACGGCTATGTCGGTTTGTGCCGTACCGCTTGCTTGGTTTACGACGATATATGCTATGTCACCAGCATCCATGTCAGCTAGAACAACTCCGTCAGTATTCCAATATACTGGGTCACTAGAAAAAGCTCCCGGATCAATAACAAAGTTATATGTCCTGTTGCTTGTTATTAATCCCATAACGTAATAATCAGAAGCAGTGTCTAGAGAATTAAAATACCAACTAACGTTAAGTTGATACTTACCTGTCACTGGAGCGGTAAAAGTGTTACTTGCAAAGTTAGCGCCTACGTCAAATACTTCTGTTCCAAAAACAACCGTTACGTTACTTCCTACAGCAATATTTGATTGAACTGAAGCGGGGTTAACTTGAAACGCAGGTTGATTAGGCATCGTAATCTGACCCGTAGCACCTACTATCCAACCGCCGATGTTTAACTGACTGTCTGCTGTTGCACTTGCGGCGTCTATATTATGCCCAATAATAATATTATTATCGCCAGTAGTGATATTGTCCCCTGATAGACCACCTATGAGAGTGTTGTATTGGCCTGTTTGCATGGCCCTACCTGCTCGCATCCCTATAGCAACGTTGTGAGACTCAGTCGCTGAAGTAAAGTTTTGAAGCTCTAACGCTCCTCTTCCTATGGCTACATTCGCGCTACCTTTGGTATCTGCACTTAAAGCCAACGTGCCTACCGCCACATTTTGATAACCTTCAGTAATAGCATCACCGGCTAGGCCGCCTATGAGGGTGTCTTGAGTGCCTGTGGTTACATTTAAACCTGCAAAAAAACCAACGGCTGTGTTATATGTGTCTGTAGCTGAAGTAAAGTTTTGAACACCCAAAGCCTGTTGACCAACCGCAGTAGACCTGCTGCCTAAAGTATCTGCACCCAAAGCTCCAACGCCAACAGCCGCATTAAAATCTGCATCTGTGAGAGCATCACCTGCCAAGCTACCAATGAGGGTGTTTTGAACGCCTGTGGTTACTGCGGCTCCTGCGCTATAGCCTACTCCAACATTGTAATTACTTGTAGCGGTAGTAAAATTTTGAGTAGCTAAAGCATTAAATCCAACGGCTACCGCCCTATGGCCTTTTGTATCAGTTTGCATAGCTTGATAACCGACTATTACGTTTTCGCCTCCCTCAGTCATTTGAAGACCTGAACTTCTTCCTATTGCAGTATTTTCATGGCCTGAAGTAACATCCTCTAAAGACGTATGACCCACCGCAACATTGTTGCTACCTGTAACAACACCTGACAATGCTTGTGTCCCTACTGCTACGTTGGTCGCACCTGTTGTCATTCCGTCCCCTGCTAGACCGCCGATGAGGGTATTGAATGTGCCTGTGGTTACTTGATAACCTGCACCATGCCCAACTGCGGTGTTGTAAGTATCTGTAGCAGACTCAAAGTTTTGAGTGGCTAAAGCGGAATGACCTACTGCAACCGACCTGCTTCCTAGTGTGTCGGTGCTTAGCGCGCTTGCTCCAACGGCTATATTATAATCAGCATCTGTAAGAGCATCTCCTACTAATGCACCGATGAGGGTGTTATGGCGGCCTGTGGTTACTCCCTCACCTGCGCCATGACCAACTGCTGTATTAAAGGAATCTGTAGCAGAAGTAAAATTTTGAGTTGCAAGTGTAAAGTTTCCAAGCGCTACAGATTTACTACCTTTAGTATCATCTGATAATGCACGATAACCAAAAGCATTATTTTTAGTTCCTTCATTAAGAGCATCACCTGCTAAACCACCAATAAGATTGTTTTCAATGCCTGTGGTTATATTTTCACCTGCAATATGCCCGACAGCTACGTTAAACATATCTACAGCGGAAGCAGGGTTTTGTTGACGCAATGCATTAACGCCCAGTGCAATTGATTTAGAACCCAGAATATTTGTAGTCATGGCTTGAAAACCTATCGCTACATTATTCCCTGCTGTAGTTGTAGCGTCTCCTGCCGCATAACCTACAAAAGTGCTGTTATCACCCGTACTAATCGCAGTACCTGCCTCATCACCCACGACAGTATTATAATTACCACCGGAGGCTATGGAGTTACCTGCATTGACACCAAAGCGTACATTAGAGACGCCTAAGGTTGGGGTGCTGAGTGAGCCGTCTGCGGCTATGACAAAACGAAAGACACCATTTGTATCATCAAAAATACTAAACTTTCCATTATCATTAATAATAGAAAAGTCAGAATCGCTATTTGTGTCTGTTAGTTTAATTCTGGGGTAGTCATAGCTTAAAATTAAGTTGCTCCCTAAAGTAGCCACGCCTGTAACATTCAATGTACTCGCCATATCCACAGCGCCATCTATATCCACAACATCCAAGTTAGTAGTTCCGTCTACGTCTATGTCGCCTGTAAATGTAGCGTTCTGAGATGAGTCTAAAGTTAAGGCTATGCTACCTCCTGTCCTAAAACGAACTAAAGGGCTACCAGAGTTATAAAAACCTTCTGCGACAAAATAATCAGGGTCGCTTGCAGAGCCAATAACAAATTTTCCGTTATTAGCATCAGGAGTAATTATTGATACTCCGGCTGTAGTTGTTGCGTTTACCACAATGTCATCAACAATACTGCTAGGAGTGTGTGTTCCTGAGCCTACCTTCACAAGTCCCACAACTGATAGAGTACTAGCCATGTCCACAGCACCGTCAATGTCAACAACATCAAGGTTAGTTGTTCCTGCAACATCTATAGCGCCCGAAATATCTAAACTGGCCGCAATGATCTCACCGCTTGCGTTGATAGCACCATTAATATCAATCGTTGTAGCCGCTATCTGAATCTCTGTATCTGCAACAATATCTAACTGGCCGTCTGCGCTTGAGTTAATGTAGATCGCGGCATCACGGAACTGGACTTTCTGAGCAGCCGTTACTTCAATGTCGGTTGTTCCAGTGGTATTACCAATAGCGAGGATTTCAGCTAGTGTATCCGCTGTGTCTACCTGTGCATCTACATAAGCCTTGATAGACTGTTGAGTTGCGAGGGCTGTCGCACTGTCAGAGGCGAGGTTATCTTCGTCAAGAATATTTGTAACATTAACAGCGCCCGTGCCTGAAAGGTTATCAAACTCAACGGTTGTTGCATCTATTGTGCCTGTGACGATTAAGCTATCAGCACTTTCATCCCACAATAAACTTTTACCAGAGGTCGCTCCGAAGAACTTAACATCGTAGCCTGTATCATCTACACCAACAGTAATAGTACCGTCAGCTTGTACCGCGCCATCAATATCGACTACGTCTAGGTTAGTTGTTCCATCTACGTCTATGTCGCCTGAAATGTCTAGGCTTGTGCCTGTTAATACACCTGTAATATCAACTGTACCTGTTACATTTAGAGCGTCACCTGCACCTGCCTGAGTAATTTCTAATCCATCTATTGCGCTGTTTGCGTTTAAGACTACAGGGCCAGCAAACGAACTTAGAGCCGTACCACTAGAAAGTAAGCTATAAACAATCTCTGTAGTAACTCCACCGCTTGAAGTTCCATTATCTGCTGTTTGTGCAAACGTAAATACTGTAGTGCTAGATACGCTGGCTACAGTAAAGTAACCATTAAAAGACGTGTCAGACACTCCATTTAGGTTAACTGTATCTCCTTGTGTAAGACCGTGAACCGCAGAGTTAGTAACCGTAACGGTGTTAGAAGCTCGTGATACTCCGCTTATTGCTACAGAAGCAATAGCTGTATTAGCTACCTGTGATGTGCCCGTAACAATTAAGCTATCAGCACTTTCATCCCAAAGAAGAGATTTACCAGAAGTAGCTCCGAAGAACTTAACATCGTATCCCGTATCATCTACACCAACAGTAATAGTACCGTCAGCTTGTACCGCACCATCTATATCAACAACGTCTAAGTTAGTTGTACCATCTACGTCTATGTCACCTGAGATATCCAAAGAAGCGAATACTGAAGTGCCTGTTCCTGTGATTGTTCCACCCGCTACGATAGTACCACTAACATCTAAGTTACCGTTTAAATCAACGGTTGTAGAGACAATCTGAATCTCTGTATCGGCAACGATATCAAGTTGACCATCGGCGCTAGAGTTTATGTAAATTGCGGCATCGCGGAACTGAACCTTGTCATCCGTAGAAGCGACAATGTCTGCGCCCCCAGTGGTATTACCGTTAGCAAGAATTTCCGCTAGAGTGTCAACTGTCCCAACTTGGCTATCAACGTACGCTTTAACAGACTGCTGAGTAACAAGTTTAGTGGCGCTGTTTGATGCCATGTTATCTTCATCAAGTATGCCAGTAACAGTTGTTGCGTCAGCTCCTTTCATAGAGGCGAAAGTAGTAAGGCCAGTGATAGTCAGTGTTCCCGCAGACATAGTTACTACGTGATCTACCGCTTCAACTACGTTGGTTCCATCACAGAACAACAACATAGTCTTACCGTTAGGTATGGCAATACCCGTTCCACTTGATGTTTTTAGTGTAGCCGCTTGACCACAACCGTTCTTAACAATATACGTTTTAGCGAGCGCAGGACAAATTACAGATGCAGCAGAGGCAGGAGCACTACCATCATTATCAAGGACAAGCATGGCGCAACGCGATTCAGAAGTAGATCCGTTAGCAGAGGTCAGTGTATGTGACTCACTTGACCAAGTGTTTATGGTAGCTAACCCAGCAATAGCCTGTTCGATCATAGAGGTTATGTTATCGTTTACTACATTACCCCACGCACCACTAAGTTCTCCCTGTGTAGGTAGGGCTAATTTTAAAACTGAAGTATATTGCGTTGCCATTTATTTAGCCTCAAGCTATCCGTATGATAGCGGTGTTGTTGTCTGCTGTAGGAAACGTCACTGTGAACGTACTACCCAAAGTTGTTTTGTCTGCTCCAAAATCTAACACGGCAACGGCATTATTACCAGTACCTGATGACCTGTAGATAAGTGCTCCACGCGCAGTAATACTAGAAGTAGTCCATGTAACCGTTGAAAAAGTAAGATACGCCGTTCCACTAGTAGACGTTGGATTAGTAGCTATTGTCAGTGTTGCTCCTCCGGCAGTATACCCTGTACCTGATGCTTCGTTAGTAACAGCATATGCAGTGGTATCAGCGTCTAAGGATGCGTCAGATGTGAACAACGCGATCTTAAATGTTTGGGACGTGTTACTACTGAAGTCCATCTCTCCATCAAGAAGAGCAACTTTAAACGAAGTACACATTGTTTGAGCTATCGCCATTTACTTGTCCTTAGCTTACTGGAGTTCTAAATTGTCCAGAACGGTATACATCTTGACGTAACTTACCATCACCCATGTTCTTTAGCAGTCCTATAGACAGTAGTAACATCTTTTCATAGTTAGCTATAATGTCTGGCTCACCTTTCATAAAGCGTATGGCTTCTACTAATGCTCCGTTTAGCAACGCTGAGTCAAAGTGTGTGCCCAACCAACTAGTAGCTGCGGTTACTATAGACTCAGGATAATACCCATAGGTGTGCTCAATTACGTAGTTAGAGTCAGGAGTTGGAGCTAGTTCTAATTGAGTTGCAACGCCGTTAGATGCTAGTCCTTGGTAAGAATAAAACTTAGGAAGCCCTTTAGTAGCAGCGGAATCAATAGGGTACGCCTCACGTAAGAAGTTACCATCCTTGTTTAACAAGAACGAGTACGTACCATCGCTAGCAATGACAGCTATACTATAGGTGTATAAGAAGTCAGTAGGCAGGCTTAACAGTTTAGTTCCATTTGCCAATGGCCCGTCATCTACTTTACGAAGTGCAGGTAGCTGAACCGAACTATATATCTTTTGCTCTGCTTGTTTTGTAAACATAGCAAGTTGATCCGCTGTGAACGTAGTCTCGCAGATGTCTTGGATATTAGTCTTTAGTTCCGTATAGTTCATACGTTACCCCATTGGCCCTCTAGCGTACAACCCTTTAGTTGCTGCGCCTGTACCACGTACTTTTATTTTTCCACCATCTTTGTAAGCCATTTTGACTTTTTTACCAGTCTTTGAGGCTTCTTTCTTGGCGGCTGCTTTACCTTTAGCGTCATAGCTAAAATCTTTATTTCCTACTTTAGGCATGTTAATGCTCCTATGAAGTCGTTACTGTAACTTGTCCCACACTGCCAACGGCTTGTAGGGTGTTAGGAGTTAGATCGTAAGGGTTATTACCGCCCCCTACAGGGTTCCAACCCCAATAAATATCTCTACTACTATTAACTCCTGATTCTCCTAAACTTCTATCTGGCCTAGGATCACGTATTGCTTGCGGGTCATCTACTGGAAACTCACCTAACTTTAACTGTGGGTGATCAGCATTCCAGCACTCCGTACAAGCTTTTAAATTTGTATCTGTACCTTTTACAATTAAATTGCGTAACTCTCGTAGTTTATACTGAAACCCGCAAATATCACAATCTGCTATAGCTATCTTAGTAGAAGCAAACCTATTACTCATTACTAGTAACTCATACGCGGTACAAAGCGGGCAGAAGTTTTCTCTCTATCTTCTCCTGCGGCAAGGTCAAACTGCTCATCGTATACTGCTTTTAACAAAGGTACGCGATCTATCATTTCAGGTAATTTCATAGCAATATAATACGCTAGCCCTGCTACTAGGCAGGGGAAGAACCTGAAGTTCATATCGGCTGTTTGTACACCACTACCTGCGTCTTCTATACGACGCATACGCCAGTAGTACAGTTTGTAGTCATTACTATCTGGTATCGGCCACACGTTAACTTTAGGTACGTCTCGTAGGCGCTCTATATAAAGCTGTATGGGCCTTCCTTGTGTTAACTTGTTAGGGATAGATGCGTACGTACTGACACTAATACGACTTATAGTAAGATCAGACTGAGTAGCTGTGTTTCCACTACCTGTACGTATCTGATGCTCTAGTAAGTCTATGGTGTCCGCAGGGAGGTCGTAGGGAGTAGTCTGGCCTTTAACAAGATCAATAGTGCCACTATCTACCGTCCACATGTTAATACCACGATTTTGCCACTCAATAGTAAGCAAGTTCATGGATCTGCGGGCAGTACGTAGGTCGTACCCAGAGCGCATTTCGCGCCCCGCACGTTCAAACGCTTCTTCTGCGATCTCTGTAAACTCCATGTCAAACGCAGTGGTATTTGATGTAGTCATTGCTACTTACCCTGTGTTATCGCATCTTACAAGCTTTACCGCCACGAGCCATGCCGTAACCGCGAACCTTGCCGCCTTTCTTCATCATAGGCATAGCGCCGCCTCTTTCTCTAGGGTCTTTCATTCTAGGGTCAGGAGCTTTAGCTCTAGGATCAACGATAGGGTTACCCCTAGGTCTAGGAGCAGGCTTAGGTTTAGGAGGCATTATCATAGGTTTTTTAGGCCCAGACTCAGGAGCGCCTGAAGCACCCATCATAGGGGCAGTCATCCCACCCCTGTTCATCTTTTTCATACCTTTCACTTCTTTCTCCTTGTTCTTAGACTTCAAAAAGTCTACTTGTTGAGCAGCTTGCTTATCATCTAAAGGCATGTTGCCTGCGCCTTGCACGGGTTTAGGGGCTTCTTTCATATTCATTTTAGCAATTTCTTCTGGCGTATATCGCTCTTCCAAAGTCTTCTTCGTCGTGCCAAAGTTTTTATAAGGCTGGCGTTTTTTTGCTAGGTCACGGTTTCTTTGGCCCTCTTTTTGGCGGCTTTCATCGGCGGCTTTTCGTTTTACACCTGCTGCTTTATTAGCCTTGGCCTGTTTTTCTCTCGCTAGCTGTCCTGCGTTTTTATCTGCCATGTTGTTCTCCTACCTGCATTTCCATCGTTTCCTAGCTTGCCGTAACCTTGAATTAGGGTCTTTAGCCGCTTTAGGGAACTGCTTCATTTGTCCGGCAGAACGAGCGCAGTAGGATTTACGTCTACCTGCTCGTTTACCAGTTGGTTTATCCTCGGTAACTGCCGTCTTTAACTTAGAACCGGGGTTATTACGCTTGTACTTAGCTACACCTTTAGCAGTCATACCTGCGCCGGACTTAGTAGGGCGTTTATCGCCACTACTAATGGACATACCTTTCATGCCCACTCCGCCGCCTTTTTTGTAGTACTTACGCATGGAACGCTGTCATAGAAGCGAATGTACCGCCCGTATAGGTGATATATACCCCATCAGTAAACAAAACTCCTTCGTCGGGAACATGAATATCCCTAGTAACCGTTGCGCTAGCGACAGTTCCAACTTCCATATGAGTGTCACCCGCTTGAGAAGTAGTTCTAAACTTAATAGTTCCTGCTGTACCCGAATTAACTATGTACGTACCTTTAAGTCTTGCTCTACCTGCAAAGATAACATCTGCACATGAAGACGAAACACCGGCTGTAACGTTACCCGCTGGATCGCCAACCGCCGTTATTGAAGCAATGGTCTTGAAGAAAGCTACACTTGTGACCGTTGCAGCAGCAGTGGCACCTGTAAGGGACTCTGTAAGAGCATCCCCCTGAATATCAGTTCCTACTATAGTAAATGATATTGCACTATCGTCGGCAGAGGACAGTATAGTTACAAGCTGTCCTGCATTTAAAGCTACAGCGCCGCCAGAAGCCAATGCGCCACCAATAACTAAGGCTGCATTGTTTGCTACAGCAGCCACCGTAGAAATACCATTAGGATCGGCAACAACGCCAGCGGTCTTAAAGACTGCTCTTACATCTGACATACCCATGATCTACTCCTATTTAAGTATTAGGCTACAGTAGCAATAGGGGTACTAGATGAAGAAATCATCCATACTTGACCAGTACCGTTGTCTGATACACAAGTCATACGGGCGCGTCCACCAATTCCTGTTGCGGCTACAAAGGTAAAAGTATCTCCTGCGTTAGTAATAACAGCGTTAGCGGCTGTTCCTGCGGCTAGTTGAGTTTGCCCGTAGAATTTGCTGCCTGTTGCAGCGGGGATAGCAACAGTCGTTGTCTTGCCAGAACCTACAGCGGTAGTAACTAAGAAGTCAAAGTATGCGCCAGTATTATCACCTGAAGATGCAGGGATATTAATTACGTTGTCTAAAGTACCGTGTATTAAAACAACAGACCCTGATTGGGCAATTGTCAGAGCATCGGTGATTGCGCCAGAAGCTTCCCAAGTCGTAATGATTGGTTGTCTTGCAGTTAGCGTACTTGAAGTAGAAATAGCACCTGTTGCTGAAACAGCAAAGCCAGTAGTTTCTATACCTGTGTTTGCGGCTACTGAGATAGACTCAAAGCCATTTATTGAACGGACTGGGCCGTTAAAAGTTGTATTAGCCATTATATAGTTCTCACATGCGAGTTAAGGCAAATCTGTCTACATGTTGTCAGTCGGGTCTGTCAGATTCACCGGATTGTTTCCCGATATACAGTAATCTATCACTATACAGTACTTTATGTCAAACATAAAAAAGGGAGCCGAAGCTCCCTTAGTCAAACACGTTACTACTTGTTACGCGCCTGCTGAACCAAAGATACCCAATGGATCAGATACACCGAACGAATAACGCTCACGGGCTTTATAGCGGCTGTTACCAGTGTCAAAATCTGCATCCATAGATGTAGACATTGGGCTACGGGTAAAGTGCTTTAGACCGTTAGGAACGTCAGTCATAAGGAACCAAGCATCAGTGTCAGTCAGGTAATGATTGACTGCGTATCCGCCGGGGACAGATCCGTTGCTACGAAGTGCGTTAAGATCGTTATCAGCAGTACCTACACGTCCCTCAGTCTCAAGCAAACGAGTTGCAACGAATTGCAAGTTTGTTGGGATAATGAGTTTCTTAGGCTGTGCTGCAATCTTTAGGCCACGCTCGTCAGTCCAATTACCGATCTGGATAATAGCGGCTTCTAAAGAAGTCTCGTTAAGATCCGAAGCAGTAGCTGGAGTGTTCGAGTTAGTTCCACCAGAAACAAGTGGGTGAGCAGTAGAGCATAAAGCAACACCATCACCATAAGTAGTACCAGCAGCGAACGCGTTGTTCAAGATGGTAGCAGCTTTTACTTGCTTAGTGTATGCCATAGCGCGAGCTAGTGCTTTGGTGTAACGAGATGACAGAGAGTCATACAAGTTATCTTCAATCGCTTCTTCAGTGATTGCAAAACCCATAGCCACAGTTTCGTGCGTGTAGCGTGCAGTGAAGGCTTCTTGAGCATTATCATACTCAATAGCAGAGCCTTCTGACTTAGTTGGAGCCGAACCGAAGCCGGACAACTTAGTTTCTTCTTCAAAAGAACGATCAGAGGTTTCATTTTCAAAAATCTCTTTATGCTCTTCGCCGTACTTCGCGTACTCTAAACCGAACAATGCGTTTAATCCGGGGAGTAACTCTTTTAATAGTTGCGCTCTTGAAATAGCCATTAGTCAGCTCCTTAGTTAGACACAATGCCAGTACCATACTGATGGTACGGGAGGTTAATTTTAACCAGAACGTCGGTATAAGCATCGCCGATTTCTGACCCAGTTTTAGTTACGAATCCAACAATCTTAAACGACTTAGTGGCAGCAGCAGTAGTAGAATTAACCTGCATGGTTGACTTACCAGTAGTAGTGTTTACAGAAGTTGTAGCGTGCTGTGCGGCTGGAAAATCGACGTTGTGACCTAGATCCGTCTGAGTTATCGCGCCGTTTGCTTGTGCTTGAAACAATACATTTGGATCAGTTACAACATAAGCAGTAGCATTTAATGTGCCAGAAGGGTAGTACTGACCAAAGATCAACTGACCTTGGGCATTAATATACTCACATCCAACAAATACACCAATAGCACCAATAGTGTTACCACCAAGGTTGTTAGTGCCAGCATCAGCACCTGTACCAGCAGCGATGTTAACATAGCCGTCAGTGTGTAGTTCAACAACTGAACCATACCCGACGTTTTGTGCGACCCCAGCGGGATCAAACAAGTACGACTCTTGAGCACCCGTATAAGGGGTACCGTCCTGACGTCTTACGGGGACTAGCCCGTATCCTGCGTCTGTAGAAGACATAATATCTATCCTTTATAAATTAAGTTAAGTTCCCTTACCAAAGGTAACTTTCGATTTCCGCTCATTAAATAGCGGCATACGGGCATCATTCTCCCGCATCAAGTTGTTATCGACTGAATCCATCTGAGTTCTAGTTTGTCCCTCATAGTATTCAGTGCGTTCTTCAACTAGTTCAACGGGGGCTTTACAAAGCATTAGGCCACCAATAATTACATTGTCCTTAAATCGTTCGTTCTCGATTGTGACTAGTGTAATTTCTGGATGATCTGTAGCCTTTACTGGCTCCCATCCTTCACGAAGTTTAGAAGAAACATTCGTAGCATCAACAGTTCCCTGCATAGCTACTCGTATCCAGCGGAACGCGTATCCTGATTCTGGAGTAGGGGAAGGTAATACTTCTGGCCTATTCCAAGATTTTTTACGAGTCGTTTTTTCACGAGTTTCAAGTTCACGGTTTAATCTGTTCTCAGCCATTATATTTTCCTCATCTCTTCAGCAACCTTTTTGGCGTATAGTTCCAGTGGTACTCCAAGTTTCTTAGCGATAGCTACCTGTGTTTGCGTTAATCGCACCTTTTTGGGTGCTGTGCTCCGCGTAGCGGGGGCAACCACATTTGACTTCCGTTTACTTGTCCTATCCTCTGGCTCTTCTTCATTTTCCCCAAACTCTTCAGGGAAGGTTTTCCGCATACGAGCATTAATATTCTCGTAGTATTCATCGCTTTCGGTATCCACACCTTGTTTAACAAGCTTACTGTGTACACCCATAGCATAAGCTGTCATCTCATCATCATCACCGAACCAAGAATTTTCTGATGCCCACTCGGACGCTTTGGTATCGACTACAGGTTGAGACTGTTGTTGAGGTATTTGTACAGGAACTTCTGCTTCTTGTAAAGGCTCTGCTTTGAAATCGGCTAATTTATCTGCCTTTATCTTAGCGTTCGTTAGTTTTTCTTGAGCATCCAGTAGTTTGTCTGAGTCTCCGGCTTCATACGCTCTCTTATATGCGCGTTTAGCAGAAAGGATCTCGATAGCTGAGTTTTTCTTAGCCTGCTCTAGTAGAGCTGTTTGATTCTTCTCTACACTACCTTTTAATTTGTTGTTTTCATCAACAAGAGTTTTAGCGTAGCTTTCTAGTTCCTGACGTTCGCGCTGTGAGGCTTCTTTTGCACGGCGTTCGTCATGGTAACCTTTGCTAAAGTGTTGAATACGCTTACGTACTTTGTCAGAGTAGTCTTCTAACTCCTCGTCCGTAACGTCTTCCGGCGGTTTAGAAGCCTTACGGTTTCTATCTGCCTTTGGCGTATCATCTACGACTTCAATATCAATTTCGTCGTCTTGCTCTTGACTGACTTCTTTTTCTTCTTTAACTGGTTTTTCTTTACCTGATAGATCAATTTCGATAGCACCGGAAGATTCTATATCTATATCTCCGCCTTTATCGTCTTTTTCTTCATCAGGAAATGAAAACTCTACTTTTTGAAATCCCATCACTAACTCCTTTACACTCGTGTAACGCCACGAGGATCGTTAACTACCGCTTCAATTGAATCATCGTTCATTAAACGATACTCAACACCACCTACTTTAAACCGCGTACCTGTATTGGCACGGAACATTACATAATCTCCTACTTTACACCAAGGGCCAGTTGTAAATCGTTCTTTGTCAGAATACGCCTGTGCACCCATATCTAGTACTACGCCAATAGTTGACATAATGTAGTCGTGGTGTATTTCTTTACTAGACTTAATAATGCCACTATCACCGTAGGTATCTTCTACTTCGGGCATGGCTACTAAGACTCGATATCCTACGGGAGTAGGAATTTGATGTTCTAACTCTTCTTCAGTTACTTCAGGGGCTGGTGTTAAATCAGTCATTGTCATCGTCCATATAATTGCGCGAAAGGTCTTTTACGTAAGATAAGCTAGTTTGAAGACCTCGTATCAAACCAACTACTTCTCGGTAGTTCGCATAATCTGTAGCGGAACCATTCTCAAGAAACTCTTGTGCGGAGGATGTAGCATCCTCGATTTGTTTTGTTAGCACGTCAAAGACGGTATTAGCCATATCTATTCCTTGGGTTTATTTGCAGCCTCGCTTTTAGTTTTCATTAAGTCAAGGTCGAGTTTAGTGCTGGCTGTTCTTCTATCAGCCGCTAGTTTTGCACCCGCTTTCTGGGCGTCTATCTGCAACGCTTGCTTCTCTATCTCAATTTGTTGCATGTCTATTGCCGCATCAGCTTGGTCTTTCTGGGTCTTTCGCTGAAGTTCTGCTTGTTTGAGCTGCGCATCTGACTGGTCTTTCTGGGTCTTACGCTGCATGTCTCCTTGCTTAACCTGTAGTTCCGCTTGCTGTAACTGGAACACAGGGTCTTGTTGCTGCTGCTGCGCTTGTTTCTGGGCCGCTTCTTGCTCATGCTGTGCTGTGAGCTGCTTGCCACCTTCGGCTACGAGTCGAGCCAACTGCACTTCGATCTCTTCCGACAGCTTCTCATTAGGTGCAGGTAAAGTAACACCTAGCTTCTCTTCCATCTGCTTG
>Ga0307994_1001252_pt1 | contig 15683 bp, 11 predicted proteins | sample EllFjometagen261_FD_203171 | JGI IMG/M metagenome (GOLD analysis project Ga0307994, IMG submission 203171) | Marine microbial communities from Ellis Fjord, Antarctic Ocean - #261 | ecosystem: Environmental > Aquatic > Marine > Unclassified | place: Southern Ocean | collected 2014-11-02 | reverse complement strand
CAATTACGGCATCACATTCGATAATAAACTCAGACCCTTCGACCATCTCTGCACGACGACGGCCTTTTTCATCTGGCTCACCCATGCGTGTTTTGATGACTTTAATGCCTTCCACTTTACCGTCACCGATGACTTCAACAGGGGCTAGGTTAAATTTGAACTCAACGCCTTCTTCTTTGGCGTTCTTAACCTCAGCACGTGAACCCGGCATGTTCTCTTCGTCACGACGATACACACAATACACTTCGTCCGCACCTTGGCGAATAGAAGTACGGGTACAGTCCATGGTGGTATCACCACCACCCAGCACCACCACTTTTTTACCCGCTAGGTTAATGTAAGGTTCTGGCGTTTGTTCCATTTCTAGAACGTTTTTAACGTTACCAATTAGGAAGTCTAGGGCTTTGTAAACACCCGGTAGGTCTTCACCCGGGAAGCGACCCGCCATTGGCTTGTAGGTTCCCATGCCTAGGAAAACCGAATCGTATTCGTCTAGTAGCGTTTGGAATGCAATATCTTTACCGACTTCTACGCCACAATGGAATTCAATGCCCATGTCTTCAAGCATCTTACGACGACGCAGTACAATGTCTTTGTCTAGTTTGAATTGTGGAATTCCGAAGGTTAGCAGGCCGCCGATTTCGGGTTGCTTTTCATACACAACGGGTTTAACGCCGTTACGAATTAAAATGTCCGCAGCTGCAATACCGGCTGGGCCTGCACCAATGATGGCAACTTTTTTGTCGGTCATCACAATATCATCTAAGGTGGGTTTCCAGCCTGCGGCAAACGCGGTATCGGTAATGAATTTTTCAATTTGACCAATGGTCACCGACCCAAAGTTGGTGTCTTCAAGGGTACAGGCCTGTTCACACAATCTGTCTTGTGGGCAGATACGACCACACATCTCTGGCAGGGCATTGGTTTTATGAGAAATCTCAGCCGCTTCCATAATGTTACCTTCCGCAACCAGCTTCAGCCAGTTTGGAATGTAGTTGTGAACGGGACAGGCATACTCACAGTATGGGTTACCGCAGTGCAAACAACGGTCGGCTTGTGCCATGGCATCTTCTAATACAAATGGCTTGTAGATCTCTTTAAACTCTACTTTGCGTTCATTCGCTGGCTTCTTTTCTGGAAGCTGGCGGTTTAATTCTAAAAATTGTCTTACATTTGGCATGTTTATATTCCTTCCAGATTCACTTAATCAGCAGCTTTGACAAATACGTCAAACATTTTGGCGATATCAATGGCGCGTGATTTCACTAACCAGAAGTTACCAACGTGTGCACTGAAGTTATCCAGTACTTCTTTACCCCAAGGACTGTTGGTTTTAGCAACGTACTCTTTTAACAGTGATTTTAAATAACCGCGATAGGCTGAAGTTGTTTTTGTGTCGATGCGAACAATCTCAACCATCTCTGGGTTGATACGATCAGGTAGCATGCGATTTTGGTCTAATACAAACGCCATACCACCGGACATGCCTGCCCCGAAGTTAACGCCTACTTCGCCTAAGCTAACAACGGTTCCACCGGTCATGTATTCACAACCGTGATCGCCTAATCCTTCAACGACCGCAACCGCACCTGAGTTACGAACACCAAAACGTTCGCCACCCGTACCGTTGGCAAATAATTTACCGCCGGTTGCGCCGTATAAACAGGTGTTACCGACGATAGGTGTGTAGCGTGCATCAAAGGTGCTGACAGCAGGTGGACGGATAACAATTTCACCACCGGCCATCCCTTTACCGACGTAGTCGTTGGCATCACCGTCTAGGTGAAGGTTTAGGCCGTCTACGTTAAACACACCAAATGATTGACCTGCAATACCCGTTAGTTTTAGGGTGATTGGCGTGTCTTTCATGCCGTTGTTGCCGTAGCGTTCTGCAATTTCTCCTGCAACACGCGCACCAATTGAACGGCCTGTGTTAACGAGGTCGAAATTAAAGATACCGCCCATTTTGCCTTCAATAGCCGGCAGTGTTGCCTCGACCATTAATTCAGCAATGTCGCCTTTATCCCAAGGGTTGTTGCGTTTAACTTGAACGGTTTGTGGCTTATCAGCTGGCACACCGCCATCGCTCATAAACGCACTTAAATCGATGTTCTTTTGCTTTTCGGTTAACGGGTTGTCAATCATCTTAAGAAGATCAACACGTCCCACTAAGTCGCCTAAATTGCGCACACCCAGTTTGGCCATCCATTCACGAGTTTCTTCACCCAAGAAGTGGAAGTAGTTCATAACCATTTCTGGCATACCAATAAAGTGTTCTTTACGCAGACGCTCGTCTTGGGTTGCTACGCCCACGGCACAAGTGTTTAGGTGGCAAATACGTAGGTATTTACACCCTAGCGCAATCATGGGTACGGTACCGAAACCAAACGATTCTGCTCCTAAGATAGCGGCTTTAACCACGTCTAAGCCGGTTTTTAAGCCCCCGTCTGCTTGCAGCACAACTTGACCACGTAAATCATTGGCACGTAGCACTTGGTGTGTTTCAACTAGCCCCATCTCAAATGGATTACCGGCATATTTAACCGAAGTCATTGGGCTTGCGCCGGTTCCGCCGTCATAACCTGAAATGGTAATTAAGTCGGCATACGCTTTTGCTACACCGGCCGCAATGGTTCCGACACCGGGTTCTGCAACCAACTTAACGGACACCAAGGCGTTCGGGTTAATTTGCTTTAGATCGTAGATTAGCTGAGCCAAATCTTCGATGGAGTAAATATCGTGATGCGGAGGCGGCGAAATCAAGGTCACACCCGGTACAGAGTGACGTAATTTTGCTATGGTCATATCGACCTTGTGGCCAGGAAGCTGCCCACCTTCACCGGGCTTAGCACCCTGCGCGACTTTAATCTGCAATACTTCTGCGTTACGCAGGTAATGAGCGGTTACGCCAAAACGCCCAGAAGCAATTTGCTTAATCTTAGACATTTTTTCGGTGCCGTAACGGGATGGATCTTCAGCGCCTTCACCTGAGTTTGAACGTGCACCTAAGCGGTTCATGGCGATGGCCAAGGCTTCGTGCGCTTCGGGTGAAAGTGCACCTAGTGAGATACCCGCTGTATCAAAACGCTTAAAGATCGATTCAACTGGCTCAACTTCGCTGATGTCAATGCCTTCAATACCGTCTTTAAAAGTAATGAGGTCACGAATAGTCATGGCTGGACGATTGTTCACTAGCTCTTTAAATTGGTTGTATTTAGTTTGGTCATTTTTTTGAACCGCTTCACGGATCGTGTTAACCACTTCTGGGTTAAACGCATGAAACTCACCACCGTGAACGTATTTGAACAGGCCACCTTGTTGCAGTGACTTACGTGGGTTAAAGGCTTCCCACGCTAAACGACGTTGATCGAGTTCTAGATGTTGAAAGTCGGTACCTTGAATACGCGTTGGGGTGCCTTTGAAACACAAATCAACGATATCAGACGTTAAACCAACCGCTTCAAACAACTGCGAGCCACGGTAAGAGGCCACGGTTGAAATTCCCATTTTAGACAGGATTTTGTACAATCCTTTATTGATTGCTTTACGGTAGTTACCGATGTAAAAGCTAATCGATTTTTTGGTGCTTAACTCGTTGGTACGACGCATATCTTGCATACTTTCGTAAGCTAAGTATGGGTAGATAGCGGTTGCACCGTAACCTAGTAATACCGCAAAGTGATGTGGGTCGCGAGCCGTACCGGTTTGCACAATAATGTTTGAATCAGGACGCAAGCCTTCAACAATTAAACGATGATGAACCGCACCCGTTGCCATCACCGCTGGAATGGATGTTTTACCGTTTTCAATGTCTAAATCGCTTAGAACTAGAAGCGTGATGCCTTTCTTAGCGGCCATAACCGCTTGATCGCAGACGTTTTCAATGGCGGCTTTAAGCCCCATCTCTTCGTGATTATAGTGAAGAGAGATAACCTCATTTTGGTAATCTTCGTCTGTGAGTGCTAAAAGCTCAGCCATCATAGATGGGCTTAATACTGGTGTATTCACTTCTAAACGACGTGCGTGCTCAGGGCCTTCGGTAAACATGTTTTGTTCTTTACCAAAACAGGTGTTTAGAGACATAACAATGTTTTCGCGCAAAGGATCGATTGGCGGGTTAGTGACCTGCGCAAACATTTGGCGGAAGTAGTCAAACACTGAACGTGGTTTGTGTGAGAACACCGGCAGTGGCGCATCGTCACCCATTGAAACGGTGGCTTCTTGGCCTTCTTCTGCGAGAACACGGATAATGGTGTCGCGCTCTTCAAAGGTGATTTGGAAGTATTTTTGATGTGTTTCAGCGGTTGAACGATCCCAACCTAATGTTTTTTCGTCTTGAATGAGTTTTTCTTCAAGGAACATGTAGCCGGCGTCCATCCACTTACGGTACGGCTTGGCATTTTTAAGTTGGTCATCCACTTGTTCTGGTTTGATTAACGTGCCGGTTTCTAAATCAACCGCAATGACTTCACCTGGCTTTAAACGACCTTTTTCAAGCACGTCTTCAGGCGCGTAGTTGTATACACCGATTTCAGAGGCAAAGGTAATGTGGCGGTCTTTAGTAATGACATAACGGGTTGGACGCAAACCGTTACGGTCAACGCCACAAATCGCGTATTTACCGGTGTTAATAACCATGCCCGCTGGGCCATCCCATGGCTCCATGTGCATCGAGTTGTACTCTAAAAACGCTTTTTTATCGGCGTCCATATGTGGCATATTCTGCCAAGCAGGAGGAACCAAAAGGCGAAGTGCTTGGAAGATGTGCATGTCGCCCATCATCAACACTTCCATCATGTTATCTAAAGAGTTTGAGTCAGAACCTGTTTGTGCAACCAAAGGTTTGAGTTCTGCTAAGTCAGGCAACAGTGGGGTGGCAAACTTGGCTTGACGTGCCAATGCCCAGTTACGGTTTGCACGTACCGTGTTTAACTCACCATTGTGTGCTAAAAAGCGGAATGGCTGAGCCAAACGCCATTGCGGTGATGTGTTGGTTGAAAAACGTTGGTGATACGAAATAACCGATGACGCAAAGCTGTCGTCTTTAAGGTCTAAAAAGTATTCTGATAGCTCTTTAGGCATAACCAGCCCTTTATACGACAACAACTGACTGTTCATTGAAGCGATATAAAAAGTGGCGTCAACCGGTTCAATTTCCATCTCTGTTTTACGACGTGCGGTAAATAATAGGCGGTTAAAGTCGCCTTCTGTCATGCCCACCGGAGCATTAACAAAAATCTGTTCAATCACCGGTTCCATACCAGCAGCTTGGGCACCTAATACGGCTGAATCGACAGGCACGATTCTCCAGCCTGCAATAATAAGGCCTTTTTCGGTTAATTTTTCTTCAAGCACTTTACGGGCAGTTGTTGCCATATCGGTGTCTTGGTTTAAAAAGATCATACCCGCGGCATAAATCTCAGCAAGTTCAAACCCGGCTTTTTCAGCGGCAGAGGTTAAGAACCCTTGCGGTTTTTTGATTAACAAGCCACAACCGTCTCCCGTACAGCAGTCAGCTGCAACACCACCACGGTGGGTCATGTTCATCAACGATTGAATAGCCGTTTGTACGACCCAGTGACTTGGCTTGTCGTCCATATTGGCGATCAAACCAAAACCACAGTTCTCTTTTTCAAACTCAGGCGAGTAGAGGCCGGTCAAATTAAGACCTGGTTGTGCTTGTAAGGGATTCATATAGGGTTCCTGTCTGTCAAACCTTACACAAAAAAAGAGCAACTGTGCTCGTAACATATTGATGTGTAAGTAATTTGTACGATATTGGCGCGTTCAAATAATGAAAATTGGTGCGAAATTATACTTTATAGATGCATTTGATGACAAATTTTACCATTCTTTAGCATTAACTTATGTGTTTTTGCCAGTAGAGAATGAGGCAATCAGCGGGTTATGATCCGATATGTTTGGGACGGCAATGGCGTGTGCTTCAAGTAGGGTAAGTTCGCGATAGAAAATGTGGTCTAACGGTTGGCGAAGAAGCGTTTTAATAGGACGTTTGTCAGGGAAGGTGACCGCCTGTAAATCCAGTCTATGCGCGACTTTTTCAAGAGAACGCAATCTATTTTTATTCCAGGTATTAAAGTCACCGCTTACAATCATCGGGCCAGTTTGGTGCATTAGAAGAGACCATAAAAACTTCAATTCTTTGTTAAAGGTTTTGTTTCTAACAAAGTTAATCGCATGAATATTAACGTGGATAAGGGTTAATCCATTTGCCAATAGGTGATGGGTAATTAAAGCGGTTTTGTGGGTGGCTAAGCCAACTTCACGGGCCTGAGTTAAGCACTGTTGATAAGGTTTAAATACAAAAGGCGAAGCCGTGAGTACGCCATAATGAAATTTAGCGGTTTGAATATTGGGAGCCATGACAAATGGAAAGTTAAAGAAACGATTTTGCATTGGGCGTGTGGAAGCCTCTTGCAGTGAAAGTAGGTGAGGAGCGGGAACGTTAATCAACGCTTCAATAGGTCGAAGTATAAAGTGTGAAAAATCGGTTTTTTGTAAGTTCCAAACGAGCAGCGTGAAGGTTTCAGGTAGATTTTCTGATGCGTCTTTACTAGGCAAGCTAAGTGGGGTAAGTTTTGGTTTATACATATAAAAACCTAGAAAGTCTATAGAACAGGCGCAATAATGCGGGTTAAATTTTCAAGTAACCGATTGATGCGTTTTTGGGTTGGGGTGTAGTAAATACAGTCGGGCTTTAATTGATCAATCCACCGTTGAGTTTGGTTAATTAACTCGGTTGAATAGACAATATTGACGACTTCGTAATTAATATAAAGTGAGCGGTAATCTAAGTTAGCCGACCCTGAAATCATGGCTTGTTGATCAATAAGCATGATTTTTGCATGGAGCATGTTGCCAGAATAATAGAAAACGTCAGCCCCAGCTTCGGCAAGTTCGCGCGTGTAAGAGCTTCTGCCCCAATCAAAGATAATATGATCAGAGGTTTCGGGCGTATAAAGTTGCACCTTAATCCCACGTTTTAAGGCAATTAACAGGGCGTTAAGAATGCTGCTGTCGGGAATGAAGTAGGGCGTAACGATTTGAATTTTCTGTTCCGCCGCGTAGAGGGTGTTTAACAGAACTTCATGCAGCGGCTCGCCTTCAATGTCAGGCCCAGAGGGCACGACTTGCATCACTTGATGATGGTTTGCGTCGTCTTTAAAATGTAAAATAGCCCGCACAGGGGTGGTCAGCGCTTTTTGAGTGACATAGAACCAGTCTTCTGCAAATACTTTGGCATAGTGGGCATTGGCCGGCCCCGTTATTTTTAACATAAACTCTTTCCAACGAACGGTGTCTTGATTGTTGATGGGGCCCAAGTAGTCATTGGATAGGTTCATGCCGCCTGTAAACAGAGTATGTTGGTCAAAAAGGTATATTTTTCGGTGGTTGCGAAGGTTGATTTGACCTTTAAATAATGAATTCATGACCGGGTGAAAAAAGGCGACCTTACCGCCTTGTTCAATGAACGGTTTGAGCTTTGATTGGGTGTGATACAAAGCGTAAGAACCAATGCCATCAAGCAATATACACACTTCAACGCCTTGCTCCGCTTTATGGGTAAGCGCCTCTAAAATACGTTGCCCAGTTTTATCGAGTTCAAAGATATACGTTTCAATGTAGATGCTTTGTTGCGCGTTTTCTATTGCAATTAAAAAGGCATCAAAAAGTTCCGTGTCGTTATTAATCAACTCAATGTGATTGTCTTTGGTGGTACCTGATAGGTGGTTGGCTTTTAAGATGTGGTCAGTTTGATGCAGTAAAAGATTATCGGGCTTAATTGAATATTCAGAATTAAGAGCAATATTTTTTTTGATGCGTTTTAAAAAGAACTTGCGAGACCCAAAAACCAAGTAGAGCAAAACGCCAATGTAAGGCAAGAGTAAAAGGGTTAAAAGCCAGGCCATAAGGTTTTGAGGCGAGCGTTGTTGGTAAAGCATGTGCAGAACGGTTGCCAGAACAAGGCCACTGTAAATAATTAAGTACAGCCAAAATAACGGCAAATTCAAAACGTCAGACACGGTGATGACTCTCTTTGTTTTATTGATTGTTTAGCATAGGCTGAATGACAGAGACTTTCCAGTGTTCGTTGCTCTTAAAAACAAACAGGCCTGTCCAAATAGAATCTGGACAGGCCTGCTTAATTTAGAAATGTAGCGAGTATTAATCTTTAACGATCAAACTTCTTCCGGTCATCTCTTCTGGAAGATCAATGCCCATCATGTCTAAAACGGTTGGCATCACGTCTGGTAAGGCACCGCCTTCACGCAGATGAATATGCTTTTTTGGCCCAAAATAGACAAGAGGAACTGGGAACGTGGTGTGTGATGTAAACGGTTCGCCCGTTATTGGATCTTGTAGCATCTCGATATTACCGTGGTCAGCCGTTATTAAGGCTTGCCCATTGGCTTTTTCAAGTGCCGCTGTAATTTTTCCAATGGCTAAATCGACGGCTTCAACCGCTTTTACGCACGCGTCAAACACACCGGAGTGACCAACCATGTCAGGATTGGCGATGTTACAAATAAACGTATCAAAACGACCAGACTCAATGGCTCCAACTAATTTTTCAGTCAGTTCAGGCAAGCTCATCTCTGGCTGTAGGTCGTAGGTTTTTACTTGCGGAGAAGGCACTAAAATACGCTCCTCACCCAAGTAAGGCGCTTCAGTTCCGCCGTTTAGAAAGAACGTAACGTGCGCATACTTTTCGGTTTCTGCAATACGTAACTGGCGAAGTTTGAGTTTAGATACGACTTCACCAAAGGTGTTTTTAAGTTTGGTTGGTCGATAAGCGATAGTTGCACCAAAGCTTTCGAAGTTTTTGTGGTATTCGGTTAGCGTGACAAACTCCGATAAAATGGGCATCTTACAACGGTGAAATTCACCAAAGTCACTTAAGATGAAGGCACGTGTTAACTCACGAGCACGGTCAGAACGGTAGTTCATAAAGATGATTGAGTCACCATCTTTCATTTTATGTTTCTTATCTTTCTTACTTAAGATAACCGTCGCTTTAATAAACTCATCGGTTTCTCCGCGCGCATAGGCCTTCTCAACCGCTTCTGTTGCCGATGAGGCGGTTTCTGATGATTCCGCACAGGCGATAACGTTGTAGGCTTCTTCAATACGTTCCCAGCGATTATCACGGTCTAATGCAAAAAAGCGACCCGTTATCGAGGCGATGCGTCCAGCCCCCAATTCAGTAAGGTGAGCTTCAAGATCAGTAATGTATTTCAATACACTTTTAGGGGCGGTATCACGGCCATCGGCAAAAACGTGAATAAGGGGTTTAGCACCGCGTTGAACCGCAAGTGTGACTGCCGCTTTGATGTGGCTGATGTGAGAGTGAACCCCGCCATCAGACAATAAACCCATTATGTGAACGGTACGTTCACGTTCGGTCGCTTTATCAATGGCGTTAAGGATGGCGTTATTATTAAAGAAACGACCATCATCAATGTCTTTTTGAATGCGGGTAAGTTCTTGATAAACCACACGTCCGGCACCTAAATTTAGGTGTCCAACTTCAGAGTTACCCATTTGACCTTCAGGTAAACCTACTTTAATGCCTGACGTGTGAATTAAGGTGTTTGGATGGTCAGCGACCAATTTATCCCAGTTAGGCGTGTTGGCTTGTGCAATCGCATTATGCTCGGTTTCTTCACTGTGCCCCCAACCATCAAGGATAATTAATCCTGTTGGGCGGTTTTCAATTTTGATCTTTGGTTTAAGTTCTTGACTCATTTGTGCTTCACTACCATAAAATTTTAGAAAATACGATTCATTGTAGCGACTTTCGCTGTTAAAATCATCAGGTTTGGTTTTAAAAGAGATTTATGTTCGACTTAATTGCTGTGTTTTTTAAAGGTTTCTATAACGTTTTAATTAAAAGACAGGGTGTATTAGGTAGGGTAAATACTCTAGTATCTATTTAAGGGAAGATAAATGATTAGTGAATTTATACAAGAGCAAATGCTTTTGTTTGTGGCGTTGGCCGTGATTTTAGGGATGTTAATTTACAGCTATGTTGGCGATAAAATTGCCGGCTATACCAGTGTCAACACCGATGGGGCAACCCGTTTGTTTAACGATGATGCGTTTCTTTTAGATGTGCGCACCCCTGGTGAGTTTAAAGAAGGTGCCATTGGTCAAGCAACCAATATTTCGGTGACGGAATTGGCGTCTAAAATCGATACCTTAAAAATGGCAAAAGATGCACCCGTGTTGGTCTATTGTTTATCAGGCGCACGTTCTGGTCGAGCAGCGGGTATGTTGGTTAAAAATGGCTTTACGAATGTAAGCAACTTAGCCGGCGGAATCAATGCATGGAAATCAGCAGGCCTGCCTGTTGGAACCGTTAAGTCTAAAAAAAACAAAAAAAAGTAGCCAAGAAGGCTGAATTGACTGAACCGAAAAAGGAAATGAAGATGGCTAAAGTAGTGATTTATTGCACAGCAACGTGCCCATATTGCAATATGGCAAAACGTTTATTGGATTCAAAGGGCGCAAGCTACGAAACCATTGATGTAGGTGGAAACGCTCAAGCATGGTCTGATATGGAAGCCAAAACGGGCCGTAATACGGTGCCACAGATCTATATTGGTGAACACCACGTAGGTGGGTTTGATGACCTTTCGGCTGCCGATAAGCGTGGTGAAGTTGATTCATTATTAAGCGCTTAGTTACTCGTTAAGTCGCGTTAATTGCAAAATTTATTGGAGTGACAAAACTCCAAATCGATATTAAGGAAAAAGCATGTCTGAAGCAGTAGAGCAAAAATTTGTAATCCAGAAGATTTATACAAAAAACATCTCATTTGAATCGCCAAATACCCCGGGTATTTTTACCTCAGAGTTCAAACCAAATTTAGAAGTAAACTTAAACGTTGAAAGCAAAGGCTTGGAAGAGAATGTATATCACGTTTTGTTACGTGTTACTGCAACCACTAAAATTGAAGATCATACGGCATTTTTATGTGAAGTAGAGCAAGCGGGTATCTTCTCATTAGAAGGGTTTTCTAAAGACGAACTTTCGTATTTGCTTGGTTCTCAGTGTCCAGGAACGTTATTTCCGTATGCACGTGAAGCGATTTCTGATTTAGTAACGCGTGGTGGTTTCCCGCAGTTATTGTTAGAGCCGGTTAACTTTGATGCCATGTATCAAGGGCATATGCAGCAAGCGGCCGCACAAAAACCTGAAAACGAAACGGCTCAGTAAGCTTACTTGTGACGACTTCTGCTAAGGTTTTAAAACTGGCTGTTATTGGCGCGGGTGCTTGGGGAACGGCTTTAGCCATACATCTTGCACGTGCAGGCCACCATATTCGTTTGTGGACACACAGTGAGCAACAAGCCGCTTTGTTAAAGCTTGAAGAAGCCAATAATAAATATCTGGCGGGCGTCAAGTTTCCTGAAGGCTTGAGTGTTTCCAGCCAACTCTGCGAATCGTTAAAAGACGTTGATGGCATTTTAGTGGTCGTGCCAAGCCATGTGTTTCGAGACACCTTGCTTCAAATTGCCGATTTAATGCCCAAAGATCGAATTGTGCATTTTGCATGGGCAACTAAGGGCTTTGAGTCGGATACCGCTTTAATGTTGCATCAAGTGGTTCAACAAGTGTTGGGCGATGCTCAGCCCATGGCGGTGTTAACCGGTCCTACGTTTGCCGATGAAGTCGCTAAAAGCTTGCCCACCGCCATGGTCAGCTCGTCTGAAACCGAGTTAGAAGCCAAGTTTTGGGCGGATGTATTTCATTACGCTAATTTTAGAATGTACACCCAGCAAGACATAGTGGGGGTTGAGATTGGCGGTGCCTATAAAAACATTATGGCGATTGCCACCGGCTTAAGTGATGGTTTGCATTTAGGTGCAAACGCGCGGGCGGCTTTGGTGGCACGCGGTATGGCTGAGATGATGCGTTTAGGGCAAGCCTTAGGTGGTCAGCCAGAAACGTTTATGGGTTTGGCGGGGTTAGGCGATTTAGTGTTAACGTGTACCGATGACCTGTCGCGTAATCGCCGTTTTGGTTTGCGTTTGGCGGAAAGTAACGGCACGATTGATGAAGTCATTGCTTCCATTGGTCAGGTGGTTGAAGGCGTTAAAGCGGTCAAAGTAGTTAAACAAATTGCCGACCGTTACCAGTTAGATTTGCCGATTATGGAGCAGGTTTACCGAATTGTGGTGGGCGAATGTTCGCCGCAAGAAGCGGTGCTTGAGTTAATGGCCAGAGACGGACGCTCGGAATCAGAATAAGTTCGGTTAAGTTTACTTTTCAATTAAAAGTGAATACTTAGCAGGCCTGCTCAAAATAATCCAGAAGGTTTTGTTGAGTGATTTGAGTTAAATAAAAGGCGGTCTAATCAAACTAGACCGCCTTTTTATTAGCGAAACGTTGAAGTGAGATTTTTAAGAATGAGCCGGGTTATATTACGGGCTAGACTAAAGATTCATATCAAAATCAAGTTGTCGCCAAGCTTCATACGCCATTACCGAAACGGCATTGGCTAGGTTTAAACTGCGCCCACCGGGTTTCATAGGAATTGTTAAGCGCTGCTCAAATGGCAAGCTTTCAATGACGTCAGCCGGCAAGCCACGAGTTTCTGGACCAAACAGGAAAGCATCGCCGTTTTCAAATTTGGGTTCGGTATAATATCTCGTTGTTTTAGTGGTTAACGCAAACACTCGATTCGGTTGAATGCTTGCCAAACATGCCTCTAAGCTTTGGTGTTCTTGAAGGTTTGCCAGTTCAGCGTAATCAAGACCTGCTCGGCGAACTTTTTTCTCGCTTAAGTCGAATGCGATTGGGTGAATAAGATGTAAATGTGCGCCCATATTGGCGCTAAGGCGAATCAAGGCTCCCGTGTTTTGCGGGATTTCAGGTTCGTATAAAATGATGTGCAACATACAGGACGCTTCTATGGTTGATTTATCAGTCGAAATTTGTGGAATTAAATTCAATTCACCCGTGGCCATCGCTTCGGGGAACGCTGGATACGGCATAGAATACCAGTCTGTTAATGGCTTTTCCAATAAGGATGTGGGTGCACTGTTCTTAAAAGGCACCACCTTGGAACCAAAGCTAGGAAATAAACCCGACCGAGTCATGGAGTCACCCAGCGGATTACTCAACTCTATTGGGTTACAAAATCCAGGTGCGCACGTCATCATTAGAGATTACCTTCCGCAATTAGATATGAGTGAAACCCGCTTTATTATTAATGTGTCGGGTTCGAGCATTGAAGAGTACGCCGAAGTGGTTCGGTTATTTAATGACACGAACCTTCCTGCTATTGAAGTCAATATTTCCTGTCCGAACGTTAAGAAGGGCGGCGCGGCATTTGGAAATGATCCAGATATGGCTGCCAGAGTCGTTGAGGCCTGTCGTGCCAATACTTCCAAACCGTTAATTGTAAAATTATCGCCTAACCAAACCGATATTGCCGAAGGCGCACGCCGAGTGATTGAGGCGGGAGCGGATGCGTTATCGGCGATTAATACCTTAATGGGGATGCAAATTGATGCCCGTACACGTAAGCCAACGTTAGGTAATAACCAAGGTGGTTTATCCGGGCCAGCCATTAAGCCGGTGGCGTTATTAAAAGTGCATCAGGTTTATCAAGTCGCCAAGTTACATAATATTCCTATTATTGGCTTGGGAGGCATTGCCACCGCAGAAGATGCCATTGAGTTCTTTTTAGCGGGGGCTTCTATGGTTGCCGTTGGAACTGGCGTGGCAAAAGACCCATTAATTGTTAAAAAAATAAATAAAGGCATTGCTAAATATATGCAAGCCCACGGCTTTAATTCAGTAAGTGAATTGACTGGCGCATTAGAGCTCAATACCGATACTGTTTTGTGTGGAGCGGTTTAACCAAGTTTAATTGCATTAACCTATTTAAGCAGGCCTGCTAAGTTTCAAATATTAAGATTTAAATAAGAAGACATTATGAAATCAGTACAAGACCAATTAACCATTATTAAACGTGGTGCAGAAGAAATTCTGGTTGAAAAAGAATTAATCCAAAAACTAGAAAGCGGTAAACCGTTGCGTGTTAAAGCCGGTTTTGATCCTACCGCCGCCGATTTACATCTTGGCCACACCGTATTAATTAATAAATTAAAGCAGTTTCAAGATTTAGGCCATGAAGTGCTATTTTTGATTGGTGACTTTACTGCCATGATTGGTGACCCTACCGGTAAGAGCGCTACTCGCCCACCGTTAACCGCTGAAGAAGTGGCACAAAATGCAGAGACCTATAAAGAGCAAGTTTTTAAAATTCTAGATCCTGCCAAAACCACGGTCATGTTTAACTCTGAGTGGATGTCAAAGATGTCTGCGGCAGACATGATACAACTAGCCGGTAAGCAAACGGTTGCTCGTATGTTAGAGCGCAATGATTTTGGTGATCGTTATGCCTCAAATACCCCCATTGCAATCCATGAATTTTTATACCCATTAGTTCAAGGTTATGATTCCGTGGCGATGAACGCAGATATTGAATTAGGGGGAACCGATCAAAAGTTTAACCTCTTAATGGGTCGTACCTTGCAAGGTATTTACGGCAAGCCTCAGCAATGTACATTAACGATGCCAATTCTTGAAGGGTTGGATGGCGTTAATAAAATGTCAAAATCTTTAAATAACTACATAGGGATTAAAGATGCGCCCAACGATATGTTTGGTAAAGTCATGTCAGTTTCTGATGAATTGATGTGGCGTTATTATGAGCTGCTGAGTTTTGAATCACTAGAAACAATTGAAGGTTTAAAGGATTCAATTACTAATGGCGAGAATCCACGAAATGTCAAAGTGAAGTTAGCACTAGAGCTTATTACTCGTTTTCATTCGGAAGAGGACGCGCAGAACGCTTTAAAAGACTTTGAAACTCGATTCTCTAAAAATGCGATTCCAGATGAAATGCCAGAGTTTACGTTTGAAGGTGAGATGCCATTAGCCGCATTATTAAAAGAAGCAGGCCTGGTAGCTTCAACTTCTGATGCACATCGTATGACAAAGCAAGGTGCAGTAAAGATTAATGGTGAAAAGGTAGAGGACAGTCGTCAAGTTATACCCATTGATACCACCTCGGTTTATCAGGTGGGTAAACGTAAGTTTGCAAGAGTGACGATTAACTAGGCATTAGATTTGTACTATATATAATAGTATTAATAGAAAGTGTTAGATTTAGAAAGGGTGTATTGAATAAATACACCCTTTTTTGTTTATAGGGAATAGATATAAACAAATGTAAATGGTCTTTCTTATATTAATAATGATTATAAACATGCCCCCTCTGTCACGATAGTTGTCCGGTCTTTAAAATAATTATTTGAGGGAGCGACCGGAGTAGACTATGGCTCTTTACAGCCCTGAAACAAGACAATATGTACTAAAGCAATTGGTGCCACCTAGTAACCTAAGTGTGATGCAAATAAGTCGTGATACTGGAATTCCTGCACCAACCTTGTATGCTTGGAAGAAGAAATTTCAATCACAAGGATTTATTGTGTCAGCTAAACCAACGACTAAAACACTTTGGGATGCGCGTGCCAAGCTCGCGGCCTTAATCCAAACCGCTTCCATGAATGAAGCTGAACGCTCGGCCTACTGCCGTGAAAAGGGCTTATACCCTGAACAATTAGATACTTGGAAAGAAACCT
>Ga0307994_1001251_pt1 | contig 15708 bp, 14 predicted proteins | sample EllFjometagen261_FD_203171 | JGI IMG/M metagenome (GOLD analysis project Ga0307994, IMG submission 203171) | Marine microbial communities from Ellis Fjord, Antarctic Ocean - #261 | ecosystem: Environmental > Aquatic > Marine > Unclassified | place: Southern Ocean | collected 2014-11-02 | reverse complement strand
GTCTACTCTACCGAACTTTGCTCTGACTGATCCTGATCACAATCCCTCTGTTACTCTTGACTTTGGCATACCTACCAATGGTATGGAAGCGCCATGGGGACAGGCGTCATTGACTTTTTATTATGATAACTTAGCGATGAATAAGCCGCCTGCTACCTTGCAGCAATTAAAGATGTGGGCACAGCAGACCCCCGGACGTTTTGGCTACCCAAAGCCGCCTGATTTTTTGGGTATGAGTTTTTTGAAATACGCTTTGGTCATGCTGCATGAGCAAAATGATAGTAAGAATGGAACCACTCTCAGAGCAGAGCTTAACCAGCCGGTAGATGCACAAAACAAAGATTTGATACTCAATCCGCTGTGGGATTTTTTGGATGAGCTGCATCCCATGCTATGGCGAAAAGGTGAGCAATTCCTGCAAAGCGGCGCACAAATGCGGCGCTTGGTAGATGATACAGAGCTCAGCTTGGCTTTTACCTTTTCAGGATCCGAAATACCAGCTGCCGTTCAGCGCTATGACTTACCGCCCAGTATTCGCAGTTATGCTATGACAGATGGCAGTTTAAGCAATACTCATTTCGTTGCTATTCCTTATAATGCAAGCCATGCAGCCGCAGCACAACTGGTGGCAAACTTTTTATTGAGCCCAGAAGCACAGGCGCATAAACAAAACCCAGCTGTCTGGGGAGATAAAACCGTGCTGGTTCAATCGACACTGAGCGCCGAGCAGCAAGCACTCTTTAAAGCCAATAAACCGCATGCAAGCGCCCTACCTTTTGATGCCATTAAACGAATCGTCAGTGAACCACACCCCAGCTGGGTCGACGCCATTATGCAAGGTTGGCAAGCACGCTACGGAGTTAGCGAATGAAAAAATTCATTCATAGAAACGAGGCTGACACTGATAACAGCAATCCTGATGGCGTGAATACTGACACTCTCCATACTGCTATTGTTCATTCTAATCTAAGCACTCAAATAGCCACGACCTATAAAGCTGACCTTTTTACGCGTTTAGTGACCCTAAGCCCCAGTCTTTTACTAATACTCCTTATTTTTCCTGTATTAGGAGGTTTGATAAGCGTCATCCTGCCAGCGTTTGGCTGGGTGCCTGCTCTAGAAACAACGACATTTGGTCTACAAGGATTTAAAGCGCTGGGTGACACTCTAGGACTTAAAAAAATGGTCGCGCTCAGTGTAGCAACCGGATTTCTCAGCACCCTACTCGCCTTTGTCATTGCGATTATGATATTGGCGACGTTTTTTAATAGTCCTTGGCTCACACGTATTGAACGTTTGCTTAGCCCTATTTTAGTGATCCCGCATGCCGCAGCGGCGATTGCCGTTGGGTTTTTGATTGCACCCTCTGGCATGATTGCACGAATGATATCGCCATGGCTCAGTGGTTGGGAGCTGGCACCACAGGGGATACTACCGCATGACCCTTATGGCATCAGTATCATCTTAGGTCTAGTACTCAAAGAGCTGCCTTTTCTATTGTTAATGGCACTTGGCGTGTTCGCACAGCCTGAGCTTGGTAAAAAGCTGCGCCAACAATATCAAGTTGCGCTAAACTTAGGCTACTATCCCATCACTGCCTTTTTCAAAGCAGTATTTCCTATACTGTACTCCTTCTTGCGTTTGCCTATTTTGGCAGTCCTCGCTTACGCCAGTGCCAGTGTTGAGATGCCATTAATTTTAGGACCCAACACTCCGCCCACGCTTGCTGTCACTATCATGCAGTGGTTCAATGATGTTGATTTGAACTTACGTATCAAAGCCTCGGCTGGGGCAATATTACAGCTACTACTGACAGGCAGCTTAATTGCATTATGGCTTGGCGGTGAGCGTATGGTCAAAGCGCTATGCAGTGACGCATTGGTTAATGGAAAACGCCAGTATAAGGATGTTATTTGGCAGAAACTCACTGCAAGCGCCACGGTATTCATCATAGGGTTTATCGCCCTCTCGCTCATTGGTCTGCTGATGTGGTCTTTAGCTGGCTATTGGCGCTTCCCTGCCGCCCTGCCAGAGCAGCTCGTACTATTACACTTTCAAAGCGCCTTGATGCAAATAAGCACACCATTATTTAACACCCTTGCCCTTGGTATCGTCTCCACCCTTTTTGCTATTGCCATAACGGTACTGTGCTTAGAGGCAGAGCAGTTAAGCAATAAACCCATCTCAAATTTTACCAGCTTGATTATTTACCTGCCACTTCTGGTGCCGAGCATTGCTTTCTTATTTGGCTTGGTGTGTTACAGCAACTTGTCCATAACCAAGCGGCATTTTTTAACGTCGCTTTTACCCACTTCTTATTTGTACTGCCCTATGTATTTTTATCCCTTGCCAGCAGCTATAGAAGGTTAGATAAGCGCTTTGCCACTGTAGCAGCCAGTCTTGGAGCGCCGCCTATGAGAGTATTCTTCCAAGTTAAGTTACCGCAGTTATTTGCACCGCTACTCATCGCAATGGCACTAGGATTGGCGGTGAGTTTTGGTCAATATCTGCCAACGTTACTCACGGGCGGCGGACGTATTGCTACCATTACGACCGAAGCGGTGACGCTTGCTAATGGTGCCAGCCGCCGTACCAGCGCCGTATATGCCATTATACAAATGGGGTTACCACTGATTGGCTTTATGGTGGCATGGCTGCTACCGAAGTATTTTTTCAGAAGTGGCGTGCGTTAGAATGTTCAATCATAAAAAAATTTTTAAACTTCATTTATCTGTGTCTCTTTTATTTTGAACTGAAGATTTTTTTAACTGGCTATATTTTTAATTGACTACATAAAGGCTCTTTAATGCAATCATCTTTAGAGATAAAAAATCTACAGCTCTTTCGAGAAGATAAATTGCTCCTTCAGTTAGATGAACAGATTGAAGGTGGTGACATTCTCACTATCATGGGTCCATCTGGTAGTGGCAAGTCAAGTTTGTTAAATTGGATGACTGGCACCTTGCCGAGCGGCTTGAGTGCCACGGGTGAGGTTTGGCTACATGGTCAAAACATCAGTCACCTGCCCGCGCATTTACGCCATATCGGCATTTTGTATCAAGATGCGCTGTTATTCTCGCATTTATCGGTTGCAGGAAATATTGCTTTTGCAATGCCTAAGGGCAATAAAGAGCAGCACTTTGAACAAATAGCAGACGCACTTGATCAAGTGGGTTTGGCAGGTATGGAAAATCGACATCCCGATAGTTTGTCTGGGGGTCAGCAAGCCCGTGTTGCGCTGCTGCGTACTCTGTTAAGCGAACCTAAAGCGATATTATTGGACGAACCTTTTAGCAAACTTGATAGTCAGCTTAGAGCGGAAACCCAACAATTGGTATTCAGTCAAATCCGTCAGCATAAGTTACCTACCATCATGGTTACCCACGACCATAGCGATGCTGAAGCAGCAAACGGCAAAATCATTCGCCTTTGATAAGAAATTGTTTGTCTGATAAACAGCCTTTAGCTTTTGATAAAATAAAAAGCTTGATAAACAATACTTAGAAACCAGTATAAAAAGTGCGACTGCTTGCTTCTAAAAGAATGACGATACAAAAGGCAAAAATATGCTCGATAAGTTTATTACCCCCATCATCAAGCCTCTATTAGAGCCATTGGTCGTACTATTTTATAAGGGTGGTATTACCGCAAATCAGTTGACTGTCACTGGTTTTCTCATTGGTATGTTGGCGTTGCCATTGATTGCTTTTGAGCTGTGGAATGCAGCACTAATTGCTATTATATTGAACCGTGTTTTTGATGGATTAGATGGTGCACTGGCACGTTATGCTGGCCAAAGCTCAAGTGCGGGCGGCTATTTAGACATTACCCTAGATTTTTTATTCTATGCAGCGGTGCCACTCGGCTTTGTATTGGTTAATCCCGAGCAAAACGCTATTGTAGGCGCATTGTTATTAGCCGCCTTTATTGGCACTGGCTCTAGCTTTTTGGCCTTTGCTATTGCAGCTGAAAAATTCCAATTAGATAAGCCGCAATTTAAATATAAGAGCTTTTATTATCTAAATGGTCTCACTGAGGGTACTGAAACCATTGTTTTATTTATCGCCTTTTGTATTTGGCCACAGCACTTTGTGGTATTAGCAAGTATTTTTGCAGCGGCCTGTGCGGTTACTATTATGACTCGTATATATGGCGGTTATCATACGCTTAAACGGCTCGAAACCGATATACATAAGCCCATTAAGGAGGTCAGTAATGGCGAATGAGATGTGGTGGCGTTTGGGCTTTTTCTTTAGCATATTGGTCATTATGATGCTCATTGAGCATAGGCATCCCGCACGTCAATCACCAATTAAGAGTAGCACACGTTGGTTTGCTAATCTTGGATTGGTATTTGCCTCTTCTTTTGTTGCGCGTTTGGCAGTCCCCATTGGGCTGACAACGGTCGCCATTTATAATCAAGAAAACGGTATCGGTTTATTTAATTTAATTGAGATACCGAATATCGCGGCTATTATTTTAAGCTTATTGTTGCTTGATATGGTTATCTACTGGCAGCATCGTTTATTTCATCGAGTGCCGATTCTCTGGCGCTTGCACCGTGTCCATCACGCTGATTCGCATATCGATGCCAGCACTGGGCTTAGATTTCATCCTATCGAAATTGTCTTAAGCATATTGCTTAAGCTTGTTGTCATTAGTGTGCTTGGTGTCCCTGCTATCGTGGTACTTATATTCGAGATTGCCTTAAATGGGTTGGCTATGTTTAATCATGCCAATATTCGTCTGCCACCAGTGATTGAGAAGCCTTTACGCATGATTCTAGTCACGCAAGTCTTACACCGTATTCATCACAGCCAACGGGCCAGTGAGACCAACTCCAATTATGGCTTTAGTGTGACTTGGTGGGATTGGCTTTTTGGTAGTTATAAAAGCCAAGGATTCAAACCTGATCAAGCATTAGATATTGGTTTAAAAGAGTATCCCGATGCCAAGCAAAATGCCTCGCTATGGGGATTGTTGCTCATGCCTTTTAAAAATAAACCTTCTATAAATCAATCCAATCAAAAATAAATGCAGCATCTAACCATCACTAAACGGGTAATATGGACTATTAATTGCTAGCAAAACCTTTAATTGTTAACCAGCGTTACAAATATTTGAGCAATCATTCAATTTATATTTGAGTGATTGCTCAAAATCATTTATAGTGGTGTCAGTTATCAAGTAGAAGGTAATACCTTTACGATAATAAGTTTTAACTTTAATCACATATCATCATTGTTTTTCAACCTGAATGATTGAATAAAATTTTAATACTGTTACTAATACCAAATAGGAATTATATATGACTGACTTTACATTACATGACAAACAAAGCGCGCCAGCAGAAAGCACAGCATTACTTGATGTCTCAATCAATGCATTTGGTATGGTTCCAAACTTACATGCCGTAATGGCTGAAGCGCCTGGATTGCTTGAAGGCTACCAACGTCTACATCAACTGTTCTTAGACAGCAGCTTTGATGACGAAGAGACTACGGTAGTATGGCAAACCATCAACGTCGAGCATGAATGTCATTATTGTGTGCCAGCTCATACTGGTATTGCCAAAAGCATGAAAGTCGATGATGCTATCACTGATGCATTACGTGACGAGACGCCACTACCAACTGCAAAACTAGAAGCTTTACGTGACTTTACTCTATCTGTGGTTCGTGATCGTGGCAACGTCAATGATGACACTGTACAAACGTTTTTGGACGCAGGATTTACTAAGCGTCAAGTGCTAGAAGTGGTATTAGCAACAGCACAGAAAGTAATGAGTAACTACACCAACCATCTCGCTAATACACCAATCGATAAGCCTTTTCAAAAATTTGAATGGCACAAAGCAGACTAACAGCACAGACTAGTTGAGCAAAGAATTTCGTATAAAATCGAAGGAGATATTGTGATGAGTATAATAGCCCCACTGCGCATCGATATTGTATCGGACGTGGTTTGCCCTTGGTGCGCTATAGGCTATGGACAGTTGGCCGAAGCACTCAAAAAAACCAATACTGAGTACGAGATTCATTGGCATCCGTTTGAGCTTAATCCTGATACGCCGCACGAAGGACGAAACTATCGTGAGCATATCGCTAAGAAATACGGCTCAAGTCGAGAAGAATCTGATGCCAGCCGCGCTAAAATGACTGAGGCTGGTCGTGAGGTTGGCTTTGCATTTAACTTTACTGAAGAGAGTCGCACTTATAATACCTTTGCTATGCATCAACTACTGCACTGGGCCGATCAGCAAGGGTACGCGCATGATTTAAAGCAAGCCTTGTTCGCGGCTCACTTTACTCACGCTAGAGATATTTCTAACAAAGAAGTCTTAGCCGATATCGTGGCAGAGATTGGTTTAGATCGTAGTGAGGCGCTAGCGGTATTAGCAGACGAGCGCTTTGCTGAAGACGTCCGCCGTGCTCAGCAACAGTGGAGACAGCAAAGTATTCAAAGCGTACCTTCTGTTATCTTTAACCAAAAGCATCTGGTTAGCGGTGCTCAAGGGGTCGAGAACTTCAAAAGTATTTTGCAGCAATTAGCGGACATGCCACAATAGATGTATCTCTAATTAATAATAAAAACACACTGCAAAATTTAAAACTAAAAAGGCTACTTAATCTTTCAAGTAGCCTTTTTTTACACCTGCTATTATACAAATGACCGTTAATATCCATACTCATGTTCGATTTTTAGCTTAAATGACCATCATACTAGCGAACGTAAGCTTGGCCACTAGGCATCGTTTTAACCAACAGACTCATTATTGCGCAAGCTTTCTATAGAATACGCCATATCCTCTGCAAGCGCATGAACCGCCGCACTGTCAACATCGCGCTGAGCAAAAGCACGTAACCCCATAACCTCGGCTTGTAATCGACGGGCCAACCTCAGTGGATCGAGTGTGTCATCCAGCTCTCCTAGCTGCTGCGCTTCCACAAAACATGCGGCAAAACGCGCCTCCATACCCGCTAGTAATTTTTCAACTTTCTCTAGCGCTAACTGTTCACGGGCACCAAGCTCAAGTAAGCTTTTGACCAACATACATGCCCGACTGGGCAGGTTTTTTTCGCGGATACCGCCAAGCTGACGCATGTAAGCTGCCAATCCTAATAAAGGGGATTCATAGCTGGCTAATGTACGCTCAAGCTCCTTTAGCCCTGCCTGCGCATAGTAATCAAGCGCTTCTTGAAACAATCCGTCTTTATTACCAAAAGCGGCATAAATACTGCCTGGTCGCATGTCAAGCGCTTGCTCGATATCCTTTAAAGAGGTTGCATGAAAGCCTTTTTGCCAAAACAGCTGTATGGCCCGCTCTAATGCTTCATGACGATTATATAATGTGGTACGTGACATAATATTCCAATTTTTATCCCATGATTTTAGACAATAAAGTAAACATGGTTATACAATTTGAGTGACTACTCAATTTTATCTTGAATGATTACTCAAGTCCAGCTAAAGTAAGTTTACCGAATGTCTTTATTATATTATCAAACCTCACTATAGTCGGTCCTAAATAAAAGAAATACAAATGTTATAAGGTACTACTGGGGTTACTTTTTCTTGCTTGCTGTGCCTACGCAGACAGAGGCTGCGAATAATTAACCCCAGTAGCTCTGTACCCTTTTAAAAGTGGATTAGCTATAGTAAGGCTTACTTTTATTGCAAAAGGAACTTTTATGTCCTATATCTACTCAGCTCCGATTATCGTATTCGATGTCAACGAAACCTTACTCGATATCGATACGCTCACGCCCTTATTCACGCGTTTATTTGGGGATAATAACAGACTCCGAGAGTGGTTCGCGCAATTGGTACTTTATTCGCAAACCATGACTTTATCTGGTCTTTATACACCTTTTGGCGAGCTTGGCGTTGGTGCTTTACAAATGACCGCAGATATTCATGCCGTTACGCTAACAGAAGAAGATGTTCAGGAGTTTAAGCAGCGCATGAGTGAGATGCCAGCTCACCCTGACGCTATCCCTGCTTTGACCAAACTACGTGATGCAGGATTTAGATTGGTGACCTTGACCAACTCAGCACCCAGCGCCTCTCCGACACCGCTTGAAAAAGCAGGACTGAGTGAATTCTTTGAGCGGAATTTTAGTGTTGCAAACGTCAGCCAATTTAAACCTGCACCGGCGACATATCAGATGGTCGCTCGCGAGCTGTCCGTTGAGACCTCAGAGCTATGTCTTGTCGCCTGTCACCTCTGGGATGTCATCGGTGCTCAAGCTGCTGGCTGCCAAGGGGCTTTTATCACTCGACCTTATAACGCGCTACTTTCGGCACCCAATGTACCAAAACCCGACTTTATCGCTTCAGACCTCATCACCCTCGCTGAACACATTATTAAACATCAAAGCTCTTAAGCGGGTGAACAAGAATCTACGGCAATTATTCTAAAAAGGTATGTGACTCAATTATCTGACAAACGATTTTTCAATAAAAACTTTGGGATTGCCGTATTTGATGACATCTCTTGGCAGAATTTGTTACCATGACTGAAGACAATTTAGATCATTTCACTTAGTTAGTTTCATTTAGGTAATGCAGATATGGCAAAAAACGCCCTACAGGCTCAACTTCTAAAAGCAGGCTTGGTTGATAGTAAGAAAGCCAACAAAATAAGTAAACAGACGCAGCACGCTAAGCGCACTGGCGATGCATCGAATATCGAAGCTAAACAAGCCTTGGCAGATGCTCAAGCTAAGAAGCTAGAAAAAGACCAAAAGCTCAATCAAGAAAAGCAGCGCATTTTAGAAGAAAAGATGCTAAAAGCCAACATCATCCAAATGATTAAGCAGCATAAACTGACTGAGACAAACGGCGATATCAGCTATCAGTTTGTCGACGATGCCAAAGTCAAAAAAATCTCTATCACTCAAAAGCTATATGATCAAATCGTGGCAGGTCACGTGGTCATTGCTCGCTTAGATGACAGCTATGCCCTACTACCGCGCCCACTTGCTGATCGTATCGATTCAAAGATGACAGGCTTTATGGTGGTATCAAACGATACTGCAGAAGATGAGCTGGCAGAAGACGATCCATATGCCGCTTATGTGATTCCAGATGACTTGATGTGGTAATCACTGCTGTAGATAATACTATTGAAAAGCGCTATTGATTATCAATAGCGCTTTTCAATAGTCATCCCAGTCCCACTGTATCGTTTTAATACTGAAGTCACTATAGCAAAAAATCAAATCGCTTTAGCAAACTCCAAGTGCTTTAAACCAATCGTTCTTAGCTTTCCTTTATCGTCCACTTCTTTGATGACCAATGACCACTCATCACTGATAGCAACCGTATCGCCTGATACTGGCTTCATATCCAAATTGTCTATGACATACTCAGCGACCGTCTGCTCCCACATAATTTTTGAAGTATTTTCAGGTTTTGCCTTTAGCTTATCTACAAGAGACTCAGACGCCATGATATCGGTAAAAAAAGGCAAATCTCCAAGCTTCACACTGGGTGATAGCAACCAGTCGCCATAAAAGTCATCAATGGCTTTACGATCGAGTGTCGTATCATTGAAAATCTTGGCAATTTGACTGGCATGATTACCTCTCATCGCATACCAGACTCTATCCCCACATTTGAGCTTGGTCGTTTCTTCAACCATCACAATGTGTTGCCGACGTACCAAAGCAAAGATACTAATCTCATCAGGGCTGACACGGTTAGAGATGCCCATCGGATGACGGTCAATCGCAAATGCACCAGACTTTACTTCAAATTCATATAAGGTAATGCTCGCTTTATCAGATACCCAAACTTCATGTTCTTCTTCTGGGTCTTTATTATTCGGAATACGTACTTTAAACAAATTTGCCATAATAGGAATGGTCGTGCCTTGCAAAATCAAAGACAACACCACTACACCAAAGGCAATATCGAATAGCATAAAGGCACCATCTATGCCTGCCATAACTGGCAATATCGCAAGGGTAATAGGTACTGCCCCGCGCAGTCCTACCCAAGAGATAAAGCCAATTTCTCTGTCTTTGAATTTAAAAGGTTTAACGCTAGTATAAACTGCAATAGGACGAGCAACTAAAATCATAAAGGCGGCAATCGCCACTGAATAATACCAAACATCGATAACGTTCGATGGCGTCACGAGCAAACCTAGCACCACAAACAGCACCGCTTGAGACAACCAAGCAAAGCTGTCCATGACCCGCATGACATGCTCGGTTGAGCGGACTTTATGGTTCCCAATCAGCACACCAGTGAGGTAAATCGCCAAAAATCCACTGCCGCCAATAAGGTTGGTCGCGGCAAAGACTGCCAAGCCAGCAGACATAATTAAGATAGCGTACATACCTTCCGCTAACAGTATCTTGGGTAATAGCCTGGCTAATAAATAGCCGAACAGCAGACCCATGCCAAGACCAAAGCTAAGCTGCTGTAATAGCAACCCTAAAAAGCCCAGTAACGTTTGCCCTTCGGGATCGACATTTAAGGCAATCAATCCGGTTACAAGCAAAATAGCCAAAGGATCATTGGCACCAGATTCCAGCTCCAATGTGGCTTGTACACGGTCGTTAAGCTTGACACCGCCATTACGCAGCAATGAAAAGACCGCTGCCGCATCGGTCGAACCGACAATCGCTGCCATTAACAAGCCAAAACGCCAATCGACATCAAGTAGCCAAGTCACAAATATGCCCAGTATCATGACAGTCGCGAGGACACCCCAAGTTGCGAGGGTAACGGCAGGCTTAAGACCAACGCGAAAGGAATTAAAAGAGGTACGTAGACCACCATCTAACAAGATACAGGCTAAAGCTGCCTGACCAACAAAATTAGCAATAGCATATTGGGAAAACTCGATACCTAAGATACCCTCTTCACCAGCCAGCATTCCTACCATTAAAAACAGCAGTAATAAAGGAACGCCCAAACGTGCTGATAACGTGCTTGCCATGATACTGGCGAAAATTAACAATGCCCCTACAAGGTATAGGATATTTAAGGTATCCATCTTTTTTTAAGCCCTATTTTATCAGTGATGACGAATGGAGTTATCGATATAGTCTGGTTATGAGTTTGTTGCAGGTAACACGATAAAATCGTCCTTAAGCATAACATCTACAACGGAATCTATAAAAATTATCTTTAGAAATAGTCACCTTAGCCTATATATTCAGTTGATAAACCGCTCTTTTGCATCGTTTAAGCTGCTTGTTTAGTGACTACTAAGCATGAATGTATTGCCACGTAATCACTAAAATTGCCGCCGCTATTGTCCAAGCGATGGTACCCAATAAAAGTGCCTTATATAAGCTGACATAGCTGATGCTAAAAAAGACCACGCAGGTATAAATAAGATGCGGGATGACGCCAAGCATACTAAATATCAGTGCAACCTTTAAATCAGCAGGATTACGCTCAGTACCGACGATGAAGTGACTGATTAATGTAAAAGTGGGGAAAAGTGGCGCAAGTGCCGCTAAATAAAAAAATCGAGTTTGCGCAAATAATTGAATCGCCAGTACCATTAGAGCGCCAATAAGCATTTTTAACCAAATCACGACGGGATCATCTCCTGTTGAATGCTAAGGGCTGAACATAGCCCAATCCACCATGATACTAAAGTATGCAAATCGACATAAGCAGTATCTCTAGTTAGTTGGTCGATATCGAAAAAAATCCTCAAAAAAGCCCATTGAGTTTAGTGACTCAACGAGCTTTTTTTGATTAAAACTTATTAAATAGACTTAATTGGCTTTTGGCTTAAGCGCGGCACTGATATCAGCTAATAGTGGCGGGATATCATGCTTGCCAGCGATGACTTCCAACATGACCAGCTTGTCTTTTGCAGCAGCCGCTTGCTTGAGAGCCGTTTTTAACTCGCCTGCTGTCTCTGCTTTTAGTAGCAGACTATTATCATCATTGGCACCAAACGCTTTTGGCATCAACTGCCAGTCACATTTAGGAATGTCATTATAGTACTGGTTTTCACCATGAATCGCACGCTCAACGGTATAGCCATCATTGTTAATAAGTACAATCACCGGGTTGATACGTTCTTGAATCATTACCGCAATTTCTTGAATGGTTAATAAAGCAGAACCATCACCAATGAGTAAAATACTACGCTTATGCGGTGAAGCAATGGCACCACCTAAACTCGCAGGCAAAGTATAACCAATAGAACCCCACATCGGCTGACCATAAGACGTCACGCCTTCTGGCAGACGCACATCACTGATACCAAAATAGGCAGTACCTTGTTCTGAAAACACCAAGTTTTTATCATCGAGCGCATCGGCAATGATATGCCATAAATCATCTTGACGGATAGCCTCGTCATCCTTGCCATGTTGCTCATGCTGCTTTACCTCTTCACAGAACTGCTTCGGTACAATATTAATATCTGAGGTCATTACCTCATGCAGTGTTTTTAGAGCATCTTTTAGGGCAATGGGCGCAAAGTTTTTGCCTGCGATACTCGCACGCTCATAATGCAGGTCAACCACCACGTTTTCATCAATATCTTGGCTAAAACCTGCAGTAGTAGTATCAGTATACTGCACACCAATTTTTATCAAACACTCACAGTTTTCGACCATATCCTTAACGACAGGACGCGATGCCACACCTGCATAGGTGCCTGCCCAACGCTCACTATTTTCATCAAGCAAAGTTTTGCCCCACGATAACGTCGTATAAGGAATGTCAGTATCGGCAATCAAAGCCTTAAGCTGATTTTGCAGACCCAAACGATGCACCATCAAATCTGCCATGAGCGTCGTGGTTTTATTGGGTAAAAATTCTATCAGCGCTTGTTTAAAGTCTGCTAACGCCGCTTGGCTAGTAATATCTTCCTCACTATCGATAAGTTTGGTCGTTGGCGGATAAATTGGCGTTTTTGCTACATCTGGTGATAGTAATAAATAGCCTGGGCGATGCTTTTTGAGAATCATACGAATCACGCGGTCAATCTCTGAGGCAGCATTTTCAGGCGTAATTTGCGCCCGTGCGACCGTAACCGGTTCTACCATTTTAATAAAATGATTGAACACGCCATCACCAAGTGAGTGATGGATGCGACGCTTTGAATCTTGTAATGCTGTACTTGGCGCGCCTACGATATGAAGCACTGGCGCATACTCAGCAAACGAGCCTGCGGTGGCATTGATAGCGGACAGCTCACCCACTCCAAAGGTCGTCACCATCGCCGCAAACCCACGCTCACGTGCATAGCCGTCTGCTGCGTAACCAGCATTTAACTCATTGGTATTACCTACCCAGCGTAATTTATCTGAGGCAAGCACATTATCTAAAAACGTTAGATTAAAATCACCCGGTACGCCAAATACCTCTGACGCACCTGCTTCTGCGACACGATCAAACAAATAATCAGCGATGGTATATTGTTGACTCATACTACTTATCCTTAAGTGTTATGTTTATTAATCATAAATATGATGAAAGTAATTATAAAACTGCATTCCAGCCTATTTATAGAAAGCAAAGCTTTTGGAATATAGATTATAACAATCTGTTATAACATAGATAGACGATGCGATAATATGCCAATTTACTATCTTTTACTTTTTTTCATACTAGCTGTTGACACGCTCAGAAAAATGCGTATAATACGCCATCATCAACTGACGATAGTTAATTGATAATTAGCGGGAATAGCTCAGTGGTAGAGCATAACCTTGCCAAGGTTGGGGTCGAGAGTTCGAATCTCTTTTCCCGCTCCAAATATGGCTTGAAAAAGCACTAAAAGCCTCACTCCTTAAATAGGAAGTGAGGCTTTTTTTTGTCCAATTTTTGGGGTTGTAGCGATTTTTAGTGTTAGCTAATCAGCTTAATCATTAACTTTATCTAATATGTTAGAAGTCCAAAAATCAGCACCGTGACCAAAACGTGACCATTTGGTGCCCACTTTCTAAAACTAAAATCTCGTTTCAATTGTTAAAGTTATAGTACTATTAGAGTTGACTATCACCACAGTCCATTCTCATTAACGACAGATTGAGCCATTCATGAACTTCATAGACGTTGAGCCCACGCTAGAAAACTACTGGCGAGCTATTATTTTGTTTGGTAGAAACACTGCTTCTTATAAATTCGCGCTTGCCAAAACTCTAATCGATGTGAGCCTAGAGAGAGATTCTGATTTAATTTCGCTAGAAGATTTAGCGCTGTCCTACGCCTTGCATCTATGTAAACATCTAAAACATAGCCCTAAACAGAGCACTTTTAGTAGTAGTAAGTTTATCAATGCTTGCATTCAATTCAACCATCAACAGATTAGCGAAGATGAACTCATTCATATCACGAATAAAGAAGGATTTAAATACGTTTTGAACGCATTTCATGTGGTCAATACTAAAGCAGTGCAAGAACGTTTTTATGATGTAATTGATGAAGAATTTTTTGTTGACGAGCGTAAACACAATAAAGGAATACGTCTAACAGATAACTTATTCAAATTATTTCATGTGTTTGATAATTCGGCTAAAAATCTGAATTTAGAGACAGAGTCACGTTGGAATTTGGTGGAAAAAGCGTGGGAGCTCAATATTAGTAAAGGTTTAATTTCGGTTGAATTTGACCAAGATACTAAGCGGCTATTTACTCAAGATACTAAACATCGCCGCATTGATATTACCAGTTCAAGAGGTGCATTAAACGGGTATCAAAAGAGCAGATGCTTTTACTGCTTTACAGAAATCAGTGTTGCTTCTAATGACGTGACGCTAGCAGACGTTGACCACTTCTTTCCGCATACTTTAAAAGCCCAAGTAGCAACAGCTGGTTGCTGTCGGCCAGTTAATGTCGATGGGGTTTGGAATTTAGTACTTGCTTGCTCTAATTGCAACCGTGGTATAGATGGTAAATCTGCTAAAGTACCTAATATTGAGTTATTAAAAAGACTGCATACACGCAACGAATATTTGATTGGCAGTCACCACCCATTACGCGAAACCTTAATCAATCAAACGGGTAGAAATGAGAAGACACGTCAGCAGTTTTTGCAGAAGTCTTTCAACTTTTCAAAAGAGCATTTGATTCATGTCTGGCAACCTAGACAACAAGGAAGTAGTCTCTTCTAATAATGATCAGCGATATATAGCCCATGATAAATCAATCAAATACCCTAGCCTTTTATGATAGCAACGCAAACTCATTCATTGAGCAAACCATTAGTGTGGCTATGCATCGGCTATATCAACCCTTTATAGATAACCTACCTATTAGACCGTCAAATCAGCAACACATACTAGATTTGGGCTGCGGCTCTGGTCGTGACAGTATGCATTTTGCCAACTTGGGCTTCAATGTTACTGCTATTGATGGCAGTCGAGAGCTGATTGAGCGGGCAAAAATTCATCACAATGATATTATTGATTGGCAGTGCGTAACTTTCGAGCAAATTCCATTTCAAGATTGGTATAAACGATTTACGAGTATTTGGGCATGTGCTTCGCTGCTTCATGTACATTATGAAGAGCTTCCTGAATTAGTAGATAACTTGCTCACTACGCTGACAGATGAAGGTAATTTCTACGCATCTTTCAAGCATGGTAACAGTGAGCATGTTTATAATGGACGTTTTTTTTGCGATATGAATGAAGAGCGCTGGGAAACCCTAAAACAAAAAATTACTCATGGATTCAAAGAAGAAACTTGGCTCACGATTGACCAAAGAGCAGATAG
>Ga0307994_1001247_pt1 | contig 15733 bp, 9 predicted proteins | sample EllFjometagen261_FD_203171 | JGI IMG/M metagenome (GOLD analysis project Ga0307994, IMG submission 203171) | Marine microbial communities from Ellis Fjord, Antarctic Ocean - #261 | ecosystem: Environmental > Aquatic > Marine > Unclassified | place: Southern Ocean | collected 2014-11-02 | reverse complement strand
AACTCCTACAAGTAATGTTCTTATGTTACCCAGGTTAGGCGATCCAACTACGCTGAGTCGCCTTCCTTCTGGTGTAGTGACCGTATATTTATTAACCAGACTCAAGGTGGGGTCCGTTTCCATGGCCGCATTCCGTGTCAACTTTAAGGTTTTTAGATCCTCAAAAGCCACATCAATATTATTGTCTTGTGGCCAAATATCTTCCGGCAGCAACTCGCCCCATGGGGTTACTTTTAACGGCACTTCATATTCGTAGTAGTTGCCATTATAGTCGGAGCCTAAACGCACAAATATGGACAAATCACCATCTTGCAAATCTTCAAAGTCACCACTCGCCTCAGCGTGTACAAACATTCTTAAGCGCTTGTACATTCTCATGTCAAAGTTGAAATTCCTGAATACAGCTCTAGCATCGCCATCCCTTAAGCCACAGACTTCAAGAGACATACTTTGTTCATTTTGCTGAACAATTTGAGTTCCGCCATAGACCAGTTGACGCTGGATGTCTGGGGGCAACACATAGGGAACAGGAGTTTTTCCACCATTCTCCTCCAGGTTAACCGCATTTACATTAAAGGAGGTATTGTCATTTTCGTCAATAGGCACATTTTCACGTAGGTCATCTAATGAAAACGGGAATCTTCTCCATTCGCCTCTAACCAATTCTAAGCGCGCAAACCGCATGACGATAGGGTCATCAAATTCCGTTAGGAACATTCTTAGAAAGCGGATAGAGCGAAAATCGGTAATACCCCCTACTTTTTTCTGCGGCTCAAATACAGGGATTTTAAATTGAATCCAACGGGTGGGTCTTGACATCCCGTTAGGCAAGTCGTGGCTCTGGGTTTCATAAATGTCTGTGACAAAATTTTGCCCAACCTCAAGGTCCTCTGGACGCATTGATACACGATACTGGAAATAACTCTCCGTCTTACTTAGTGTTTGATCTCTATTGGCATCCTCCTTGTCCGGCACATTAGTGGCAGATGCTGGAGAACCATTGATCGTTATCGTTGAGCTGTTACCTTGGATGCCATTGAAATTTTTATATCGCTCCATTATATCGGCACCTGCATTGTCTAAACTGTCCCCTCTATAAAAAACAAAGTTATCTCCGGAGGGATCGTTAAACACATTTTGATACGCATTAGATCCGGAACCTAAAGTGCTGCTGATTCTATTCAAATAGTTTGCACCACCGCTTGGATTCCACACTCTTTCTTCGAAATCATTTAGGGCATCAAAACCTACATCTTGAAATTCTCTAGCACCTGATGCATTGTCGAAAAACTCTGTAATTGGCTGTATTTCGGATAAATACCCCCAAGAGGTAGTGTCCATAGTGCTTTTGTCTCCCGTTGCTGGGATTCCATTCTCAAAACTTTGACGACCGTCCTTCAGTACATCCTCGCTGACGCTACCTAAATTAAAATATACATCACCACCATCTGGAGCATCTGGGTTGTCGTAGAACGGGTCCATCACCCAAAACTGAATGAACTCAATGTTTTGCTCCTCAAAATTATTTATTTGCAACGGACGCATGATACCAGCCCATCTAGATCCAGGATCTTCTAATAAACCGTTTGCGTTCATTCCTGAGCTTATTCCTGGCTCCCCTTCAACATCAAAATTATACGGGCCTCTTTCGTTTGGATAATAAGCCAAGTCAAACATGGCCAAGTTTCTTGCCTCGTTTTGCTGCAAGCTATAATTAGGGAAAACTTCTTTAATTAACACCTCGCGCATGCGCTGATCCGAAGTGATTTCTGGATCATTTCGGATATTATCAGGAACGGAACCACCCCCTGTGAAAAGTGATGGGTCTACAATATACCAGGCCAATTTCGCTCTATTGTAACCGTAAACCAAGTCGTTATTCAAGTTACTCTCGGGAAACATACTCGATTGATTACCGGGGGTAGAAGCTAAATTCCATGAATTCAGACTACGCAGATCAATGGTCGTTTGAGAACTTTCAAAATCGTCTAAATAAGTGGTTTCTGCACCTGTAATTTTGATTCCCTTCGGAGATCCTGGAATAAGATTTGCAAACTCACCTTTAAACTGCAGCTGTGATTTTTCCTTTGTTTCAACAAAGGGAAGTGCATCCATCAAGCGAGTCAAGTAAGGTGCCTCGGCATTGTAATTCGTATTCATTCCCCAAATGGTGTTGGAAATAGGCTCGTCCCCAATATTCACCTTTTGGGTTAATGGACGTTCGGTGAGATGTAACCAAGTTCCTCCGATGTTTAATTTGTCATTTACTTTATGGTCTATCGTAGTACCATAAAACGTCTTTGTCTGGACATTAAACAGCGTATTATTTTCAAAATTCACTTTAATTGGTGAACCGGCGCTCATTACACCCTCGTTGATAATACGTACTCTTCCTAGGGAATAGTCTACGGTATAATCTTGATTTTCAACGAGTGTTCTGCCGCCTGCGGTTACACTTACAGAACCTTTAGGAATGTTAAACGCACCCAATGAGATTTCTGAACCTGAAGCACTTTTATATTGGCCCCTTAAGATATATTTATTAAGTTGAGTTTGTTCTTGCGCACGAAATCTTGTGCTATCATAAAGAGCTTGATAGACGTATTTTTCACGCGCTTTCTCTGTGTCCAATTTATCATAGAGGTTTTCCCCAAAAGGCTCTACCACGGGAAACATGATACGCCCACGTTGTTTGTCTATGGTAACACCTTGAACAAAATCGAAAATACCATCGGGATATGGGTCATTGTTATTGTTTAGCCGGTCCAATTCCATTACACCAATCAGCAGTGTGTCACTTAAGTTTCCATCAGGTAAAAAAGGGATCGGAACGCCTGTTTCATCGTTCATGTATAGGATATCGAGATAGAAATCTTCTTTGTCCAATTGAAAAGCATTCAAGGAATAAATGTTTTTCATCATTAGATCCCACGTGGGAATCCGAACATCCAAGACCGTGCTTTTTAAAAGCTTTAGGATTAATGTGCTTGGCGGCGTTACTCCATCGTTAGAAAACTCCCCTACCTGATAGGTTCTCCCACCGGCAGTATATTGAAACGCTACGGCCAATACTTCATCTTGGTTCAACGATTGGTTTAACGTAATGTATCCCAGCTGCGGATGTACGGTAAATTGATTCTGCTCTAGTTTTCTTGCATTCGCTAATTCGACATACTCGCGAGCCTCTAAAAAACCTGAAGTACTCAAGTCCTGATTCGCAGTGGAAATATCTCTTACTCCTGGGATGGACAATGCCAAGGCCAATGGATCTAATTGGTTGTTCGCATTGTTCGGAAATCCCGCTATGTTGGCATTGCTTCCAGGAAATATCGAGATCCCCGAAAGCGGAGCCGTACTATTGCGATAGGCATATTCTTCATCCGCTCCTAAATCCATGAAAGCAACAATATTTCTCAAGTTTTGCGTTGCACTGCGCTCATTTGTTACCCATACCTCAACCTTAGATATTTGGACTGGAGAGGTTACTAAGGGTAGGTTTTCTAGATATTCAGCATAATGGTCACGGAAGAACTGACTCAAGAAATAATGTCGGTTCGCTTCGTATTGATCTCCTTGAATTTTGAATTCAGTAGTTGTTCCACCACCTTGTACGTTAATGCTTTGACTTTGAGATCGTTGTTCAGAAAACACGGTGGTTACCATTGTATTTCCAAACTGGAACTGTCCTTTTAACCCAAATAAACTTTGGGCACCTGTAATGAGCGAACTATTGATTGGCATATTGATGTTTCCCATCTCAAGACGCTTCACGATATCATCTTCCTCTCCTTCAAAATTCAATTTCATCTGGTTGTCAAAAGCAAAGGATGCTTCCGTATCATAATTGATACCTAAGTCTAACCTGTCCCCTATGGTTCCTTTGACATTCATTTGGATTCGTTGCCCAAAATCAAAAGCAAATGTTTTCTGATTTCTAACCGGAATACCTGGATTCTCTACATACTGATACCGGCCACCAAAGCGGATTTCTGCCATTCCCTGAGGACGTATTTCAACCAAATCACTTCCAAATACCTTTCCTAGTGCTTCATTTCCTGTTTGCAGTTGGGGTACAAGACCTGCGTCGTCTCTCGGGTTATCTCCACTGGCATTGAGCAAAGCACTCTTAGATCCAAAATAATCAGACTCTGCTTGGTCATACATGTACTGCCTATACTGGTCAGTGGTCCATACTTCTGGGATAGGCAACAAAACGTCACCAATTTTTTTGTAAACGAGATAGTTGCCTGAAATAGGATCAAAAATCACCTCTAAACTATAATTCGCAGGATCCGGAAAAGTCAGCGTACCTCCTGTTGAAGACGTGTCCTGATCGGATGTATCCTGCGCAAATACGCTACTAGAAAATAGTACGAGTGCAGCGATTAATACGTTGACGTATTTAGGAGTGCTTTTTAACATTTACAGCAACTGCAATGCATTACGAACCAGCTCTTCTGTGGAGGCCGAAGGATTTTGCTTCAATAATTTATTCAAAATGGTTTCCACTTGTTTCGCCGACATGCCTAATGTCGTTAAAGCAGAATGTGCTTCCGAACGTGACGAGCCTCTTACGGAAATACTTGAAGCGTCAGCTATCATAGCTATTTTTCCAACTTTATCTTTAAGATCAATAACAATTCTTTGCGCAGTTTTAGCACCAATACCCTTTACTCCTTGAAGCGTGACAGAATCTTCACCTAGGATCGCTTGCTCCACTTCAGACGGCGATAACGAACTCAGAATAACTCGAGCGGTATTTGCACCCACGCCACTAACACTAATTAAAAGTTCAAAGAGTGATTTTTCCCTTTTTGTTGAGAAACCAAAGAGCATTTGGGCGTCTTCACGAACCAGATGATAAGTGAAAAGCATCCCCGAATTCTTAGGCTCAATATCCGCATAAGTGTTTAACGAAATCTGGACGTCATAACCCACGCCATTGCAGTCAACTACTACTTGAGTAGCGGTCTTAATTACAAAGTCTCCTTTAACGTAATATATCATTGATGTTCAATTTCAATCCTACTAAAACGAAGAACGTCTCCATTTCTTATGCTTGTAACGTAAAAAAGCCGCGCAAATGCACGGCTTTTTAAAAAATCAGGTCTTTAATGACTAACGACTAAACGCTTAAATGATGAACCATCGATGCTATACATATAGAATCCATTGCTGAGCTCATCAAGTCTTATTGTATTCTGTCCTGGCAGTAGACCTATATTTTTCACTAAAGCACCAAGGCTGTTATAGAGTAACATATCTGTATAATCAACAACCTCCACCATAACGTAATTATTAGCAGGGTTGGGGTAAACCACATCTTGGTTAACATGAAGCTCTACAGTCTCCATAGTAGGTCCTGCAGAGATTGTTACCCAAACGCTTAACGAATCATTCGCATTTTTAGCATCAAAAAAAACATAACGAGTACTATCAATACAAGACAAGCTCGTATTTGGAGAGTATACATGACCCGAAAAATCTGATTTTTGATCTCCTGCATTAAAAGTGACATAACCGATAGAACTATCTATTGCTGCGCCATAGCAATAATCCCAGCAGAAATAAGCACTGTCGAAAGCACAGTCAGGAACGTTATAAGCACGACGTGCATAAACATCAACAGTTTCGGAGGAAACATTTTCTATTTTTATATAAAAACCGTAATCCGCAACACTGCTAGAGTTAACCTCTACCACGGTATCCATTTCGTAAACTGACAAGGATTGAGCATCCAAACTCGTGGATGCTAGAAGTAGAAAAGACGCGACAATAAAATTTTTCATAACCATCATTAATTGAATTGTAAAGATAGCCAATGTATGCCATACTTCGTCGGGCATAATGTCACTAGATTATTGTTGAAGGTTAATATGAAACAGAATTTTGACTTTTTTTATGTACGCTTGTTAGTTTTTCTTAAATTCACAATCATAAAATTTTTTGTAAAACCTATTACTATGAAAAAAATATTACTTTCTTTTATTGCCCTATTTGCTGCATCAGCCGCATTTGCGCAAGGACAGAGTACCATCTATTCTGAAAATTTCAATAATGGTATTCCAACAGGTTGGACTCAGCTAAATGCTGGGTCTGATGGCGGTTTTCTTGCGGGAAGTTCAACTGCATTGAGTTCAGCCTATTTTCCGTTTACTGATCCGGGATCCAATTTTGTAGGAACAAATGATGACGGGTGTAACTGTACCAAAAATGATGAGTATCTAGTAACTGATACTATGGACCTCAGTAACTATTCCGTTTTACACGCCACTTTTAAATCGTTTTACTTCGGAGCCACCTACAGTGGTGCAACAGAATCGGCTGAATTTAAATACACTACTAATGGAGGATCTAGTTGGACCACGTTAGGTACAATCAATCCAGCTGCAGATTGGGAGTCTCAATGGATTGACGTAAGTGCTGCTTGTGGTAGCTCGAATGTTCAATTTGCATTCAACTACCAAGATGGTGGTGGCTGGTTGTATGGTCTGGGAATTGATGACTTTGTAGTTTTTGCGCCATATAATTTTGACATGGCCGTAGAAACTCTTGACATGTTCAGTACTGTAGGTTTGAACAACGCACCTTTCACTATTGAAGGGACCATAAAGAATTACGGTGGTTCTACCATTACCTCTGCTACACTAAATTACACGATCAACAACGGCACAGCTGTCACTAGTTCTTTAACCGGACTAAGTATTGCTGCTTATGATACCTACACGTTTACTCATGGAACCACTTGGAACCCAAGTACAACAGGCTCCTACACTGTAGACGTTTATGCAACAGCGCTAAACGGTACAACGGATCAAAACACTTCTAATGATGTGTTATCTTCTGCTATTGAAGTCGTAACAGCAACAACTGATCGTGTAGTCTTGGCTGAGGAGTTCACTTCCTCGACTTGTGGACCCTGTGCCAGTTTCAACCCTGGTTATAAGACCTTATTAGACGACAACAACGTGAATACTGAGAATGGCCGCATTACTTCGGTGAAGTATCAAATGAACTGGCCTTCACCAGGTAATGATCCAGCGTACAACGCAGAGGCATTAGCACGTCGCACTGTTTACGGAATTTCGGGTGTGCCAGATGTTGTTTACTCCGGTTCGAATATCGCAACCAGTCAAGCAGCTATTGACGCTGTAAAAGCTATTCCTGCGCTTGTAGAGATTGATGCTGAATGGAGTGCCACAGGTAATTACATCCAATGTGATGCAACGGTTGACGCTTTAGGAGATCTTGGATCAAATGTTTCCTTGCACATGGCGATGATAGAGAAAGAGATTTCACATAACATTCAAACCAACGGTGAAACCACTTTCTATCACATTTTCCGCAAATTCATGGACGGTTCTAACGGACATTCAATGGGTGCTATGACGGCTGGTAATACCTACACACACTACGCCAACTCCACAATATCTGTAAATTCTGCTCCGGCTCAAGAATCTTTTGATTTCTGGGTGGGTACTTCGAATATGGATATTATTGTTTGGTTGCAGGATGGCGTTACAGGAGAAGTGCTTCAGAGCGACTATGCGATGTTCAACACATCAAGTGTAGATGAAATGGACAATCTAGCAAGGTTCATCTCTGTATATCCTAATCCAGCAAACAATTTTGCCGGCGTGGAGATTGACCTCGTTGACCGTTCTGATGTTACCATTAACATGGTAAACGCAATGGGACAAACCGTTTACACGGAAGCTCAAGCATTAGATGCAGGGACTCAGAAATTGAACCTTGAAACTTCAAATTTAAGTGCAGGTTTATACTTTGTGAATGTTAATGTTAATGGCGTAAGCAAGACCTTACGTTTGAACATTGCTCACTAAAACTTAAAAAACTATTTTTACGGGGGACTACGGTCCCCCGTTTTTTTTGCTCTAAACTATGTACATGAAAAAATTAACACTTCTCTTAGCCCTGACCTTTACTACAGCAATCTTGAATGCGCAGGAACTACCGAGTACCATGCTTAAAACGCTGGAAGGAAAGAAAGTTGATATCAAGGATGTTATTAGCTCAGACGGTCCAACAGTCATCAGCTTTTGGGCAACGTGGTGTAAGCCTTGCATCAAGGAATTGACTGCCTTTATGGATTACGCTATTGATCTCGAAGAAGAATTAGGCGTTAAAGTACTTGCCGTAAGTATTGACGATTCTAGAAACTCCGCCCGCGTTGCACCTTTAGTACAAGGCCAAGGATGGGAATACACCGTACTGTTAGATGAAAATCAAGACTTAAAAAGAAATCTTGGAATAGTCAATGTACCTTTCACTTTAGTATTGAACAACAAAGGCGAAATAGTGTGGAAACACAGTGGATATTCCCCCGGAGACGAAGAAACCTTGGCAGAAGTAGTCGAAGAGGTCGCCGCTGGGAAATCACCTTCTCACTAAATTATATTCATGAAACGTATTCTACTTACCTCTTTGTTCATATTCCTAGGAACCTCCGTATATGCACAGGGTCAACAATCTTTTGGTGGCCAGCTACATGGGAATTTTCAACTTGACGGACAATGGTATCTGCGAGATGAGGGGATTGATCCATCTGGTGAATTCTATCCAGACGAGCGATTTCTAGGTCAAGGATATGCAAACTTCATATATAATCAAGGTGACTTTTCAGGAGGCTTGCGTTATGAGAATTATCAAAATGTCATGCTGGGTTTTCCTGAAGGCTATAGAGGTGAGGGCATCACCTACAGATATCTTCAATTCAAGCAGGATAATCTCGATATCACTGTAGGCAACTTTTACGAACAGTTTGGATCAGGAATGATCTTCAGGTCCTACGAAGAGCGTGGATTGGGTTACGATAATGCCATGGACGGTGTACGAATAAAAGCAAATCCAGTCAAAGGTCTTTATGTAAAAGGAATACTAGGTAGACAGCGTTTTTACTTTGAAAAAAGCCCAGGCCTTGTGAGAGGAATAGATGCGGAATACAACCTAACCGAATTTCTTCCTCGACTAGATTCAGCGGGTTATCGATGGAATATCGGCGGAAGTTACCTGAGTAAATACCAGCGTAGCAATGATCCTTTTTTAATCCTTCCAGAGAATGTTGCAGCTGCAGGCGTTAGAACACAAATCACGAAGGGTGCATGGGCATTTCAAGCAGAGTATGCGTTTAAAGCAAATGATCCAAGTGCAGACAACGGCTATATCTATAAAGACGGTAATGGAATCATTGCCAACTTGAGCTATAGCAAGAATGGACTTGGCATTATAGCTGGTTTTAAAAGAATTGACAACATGAGCTTTAGAAGTGATCGCAACGGCTCAACCATAGATATGCTCGTTAACTATCTAAGTCCTACTACCCAAGTTCATACCTACGCGTTACCAGCCTTATATCAATATGCCACACAAATTAATGGCGAAGAAGGAGGACAAGTTGAGGCAAATTATAAGTTCAAACGCAAGACTAAAATTGGTGGTAAATATGGAACTTTACTTACAGCGAACTACAGTGTAGCTCAAAGCATAGATAAAGATTTCGTGGACGACTCTAACGATACACTAAAGGTCCTTCAAGGATACTACAGCGATCCTATGCGTCGTGGGCAAATACCCTATTTCCATGATTTCAACGTTAAAATCACAAAAAAGCTCAACAAGAACTTTAAGTTTAATCTCTCCTATCTAAATCTTTTTTACAACCGCAGCGTTCTTGAAGACGGCCTGGGAGACGAAGCCATTCTAAACAATCCCGACAATCAAAAATTACTAGGGGCAGACATTTTTATTTTTGAAAGTCTGATCAAACTCAAAAGCAAACATTACCTGCGCACAGAAACGCAACTCTTAACCACCAAAGATGACCGAGGCAGCATGGCGATGATGCTAGCGGAGTACAGCATAGCTCCGCACTGGTTCTTTAGTATCCAAGACATTTACAATTACGGGAACCCGGTTGTTGATCAACGCCTGCACTACCCTCTTGCATCTGTGATTTACACCGAAGGAACCAGTAGATTTCAGATTTCCTATGGACGACAGCAACGCGGTATTTTCTGTGTAGGTGGTGTTTGTCGTGTTGTACCTCCTTCCAATGGAGTGAGCTTTTCACTAACCTCTAGCTTTTAAGTAAATGAAAAGATTTATACTAGTTTGTTTGAGTATTGGGTTTATTTCTGGAGCGTTCACGCAGTGTGACGTGATTGACCAACCATTTAACGGGAATACCATTGATACCACCAGCACGACACAACAGCGCAATGTTCTGATAGAAGATTTTACAGGTCACCGTTGTAAGAATTGTCCGAAAGCATCTAAGAAAATAGAAGAGTTGGTAACGGCCTTTGGCTCAGATAGAATAATAGGGTTAGCGATACATGCAGGTCCAGGAAACTTCACAGGAACCAGCACAGACTATCCTGCAGATTTCACGACGCTTGGAGGGAAGCAAATACAGAATTTTTTTGGAACAAATTTCTTGCCCGTTGGCATGGTTAATAGAGAGAGTTATACACCCTCTGGAAACTCACACTGGTCAAGTTATTCGAATTGGCCCACCCTGAGTTCTGAAGCGATGGACAGCACCCTACGCATTGCTTTAACGGCAAGCGCATCTGTGAGCGCAGGTACTTTGAATATTGCGGTTGAGGGTTATCCCCAGCTATCTATACTTCATGACCTAAATATTGTCGCGCTCGTAAAGGAAAGTGACATCGTTAGCCCACAGCTTATGCCGGACGACACAAGAGATGCAGATTATATTCACAACAACGTGCTACGAGATTTTATCACAGATCCCTGGGGTGAGAGTTTTGGCACCTCTCCTATGGTATCATCGGATACACTAACGAGCAGCTTTAACATGGCGTGGAACAGTACATGGATCAAGGAGAACAGCGCTGTAGTAGTCTATGTATGCCATCCTGATAACTACCGCATCCTACAAGTGATCGAAGTCCCTGTAAATTAAGGTGTCTTGCCCTTTTTAGAAAAGGATAGATTTCTTTTAAAACCTTCGTAACCCGCCCTGCGTATTGGGCTGCCTTTCATGATTTCTTCCCACAACTCATGAGTCACCTCCTCCCAGTCTTCCCAATCATTAGATTGTACCGCTGGACGAATGTTTAAATCCGGCTCGTTATGGGGTTTGGCGAATTTATTCCATGGACAAACATCTTGACAGATGTCGCATCCATAGATCCAGTCTTCCATTTTACTTTGGTATGCTTGAGGCAGCTCTTTTTTATACTCAATGGTCAAGTAACTGATGCATTTGTTACTATCTACAACAGTAGGGGCAACTATAGCTTGCGTAGGACAAGCATCAAGACAAGCTGTACACGTACCACAATGATCTGTAGTAGCTCCATCAGCTTCTAATTCTAGATCCAAGATCAGCGCACCTATAAAAAAGAAACTTCCACTGTTTTTAGTAAGTAATAGGCTGTGCTTACCTATCCAACCGAGACCGCTTCTACGCGCCCAGGCACGATCCATTACTGGAGCACTGTCTACAAAACCTCGACCTTCCACCTGCCCTATTTGTGACTGAATACCATTCAGCATTCTTTTTAATTTACCTCTAACCACTTTATGATAATCTCTACCATAAGCGTACTTTGAAATTTTAGGGGTATTTGGATCTTGTTCCGTTTCAGGAAAATAGTTTAACGTCACACTGATCACTGACTTCGCACCGGGAACTAATTTTCGTGGATCTAAACGAGCATCAAAGTGATTCTCCATCCAAGACATGTCTCCATGGTAGCCTTTTTCCAACCATTTCTCAAGACCCGTGGCTTCTTCCTCTAGAAAACCAGCTTTAGAGATACCACAAGAGTCAAACCCTTGTTCCAGAGCTAAGGCTTTTACAATCCGTGATGCTTCTGAGATCAACATTTTAGAACAGGGTGCCTGAAGTTCCCTTATCTACGCGGTTTTTTCCTAAATGCCCATAGGCACGTTCGGTAACCATTCTGCCCCTAGGTGTACGTTGCAAGTAACCCTCCTTAATAAGATACGGCTCATAAACCTCTTCTATTGTCTCTGCCTGCTCACCTAAGGCGGTACTAAGCGTGTTTAGTCCAACTGGACCGCCAGCGAAGTTATCGATCAATACAGACAATATCTTGTTGTCCATTTCGTCCAGACCCTTACTATCAACATTCAAGGCATTCAATCCATATTCCGCAATGGCTACATCAATATTTCCATCACCTTTTACCATAGCAAAATCTCTAACCCTACGTAAAAGAGCATTAGCGATCCTAGGGGTGCCGCGGGATCTACTTGCAATTCTGATACAAGCTTCATATGCTGTGTTTACGCCTAGTATTTCTGTACTTCGGACCACTATAGTGCTTAAAAGCTCAACATCATAATAGTCTAGCCTAGCATTGATACCAAATCGCGCTCTTAACGGCGCTGTTAATAATCCAGATCTGGTGGTCGCACCTATAAGTGTAAACTGATTCAAGCTTATTTGGACGCTTCTTGCACTAGGTCCAGAATCAATCATAATGTCAATCTTAAAATCCTCCATTGCACTATACAGATACTCTTCTATAACAGGAGAAAGCCTATGTATCTCATCAATGAACAGCACATCATTCTCTTGGAGGTTCGTTAAAAGGCCAGCAAGGTCCGAAGGTTTATCTAGCACAGGGCCAGAGGTGATTTTAATACCTACACCCAATTCGTTTGCTATAATGTGACTTAGCGTTGTTTTCCCAAGTCCAGGAGGGCCATGCAGCAAAACATGATCCATCGCCTCATCCCTCATCTTGGCGGCTTCAACAAAAATCTTCAAGTTTTCTAATACCGCTTCTTGGCCGGTGAAATCGTCAAAGCTCAAAGGCCTCAACTTTCTCTCGACTTCTTTATCCGTATTTGAAATGTTATCTCCCGAGGGATCTAAATGCTCATTCATCATGCTACAAAATACCATAAAAAATCCCCTTACCGTCCGGTAAGGGGATTCTTATTGTTAAAAACGTTCTCGTCGTTAGTGTCCGCTTTCTTCGCCTTCGGCTAAAGGAACATTCTGAGGAACAAAATCTTCCTCCGCACCTGGCTTTGAGTAATCATAAGCCCAGCGATGTACAACTGGGACATCACCTGGCCAGTTTCCATGTAAATGCTCCACTGGTGTGGTCCACTCTAAAGAATTTGCTCTCCAAGGATTTTGAGTAGCCTTAGGACCTCTCCATATACTGTAGAAGAAATTAAATATAAATATCAGCTGGGCAGAACCTCCTATGATCGCAAAGTAAGTGATCAAGATATTGATGTCCGCTAAGTTGTCAAACATTGGAAATGCTGTGTTGCTGTAATAGCGACGAGGTAAGCCAGCCATACCGAGGAAGTGCATTGGGAAGAACACACCATAAGCGGTAATAAAAGTCAACCAAAAGTGTGCATATCCCATGGACTTATTCATCATGCGGCCATACATCTTAGGGAACCAATGGTAAACCCCAGCGAACATTCCAAAAATAGCGCTAAGACCCATCACAATATGGAAGTGAGCTACAACGAAATAAGTATCATGCACATTAATATCCAGTGCTGAATCACCTAGGATAACCCCAGTCAAACCACCAGTAACAAAAGTGCTTACCAGCCCAATAGAGAATAACATCGCTGGTGTGAACTGAATATTCCCTTTCCAGAGTGTCGTAATATAATTAAAGGCCTTAACAGCTGATGGAATAGCAATCAACAGGGTCGTAAAGGTGAATACCGAACCTAAGAATGGATTCATACCCGTAATGAACATATGATGTCCCCAAACAATAAAGCTCAAGAAAGCAATGGCCAGAATGGAACCTACCATAGCACGGTAACCGAAAATAGGCTTGCGTGAGTTGGTGGCAATTACTTCCGAAGAAATTCCCAATGCAGGCAATAAAATAATATATACTTCTGGGTGACCTAGGAACCAGAAAAGGTGTTGATAGAGTACTGGTGAACCACCACTGTAGCTCAAAACCTCTCCTCCAATAAAAATATCACTTAGGTAAAATGAGGTGCCTAGCATACGATCGAACATCAACAGTAAAGCAGCACTCAATAATACAGGAAAGGATAAAACACCCAGAACGGCAGTGGTCAAGAAGGCCCATATGGTCAATGGCAAACGAGTCATACTCATCCCCTTAGTACGCATGTTCATAACGGTTACAATGTAGTTTAGTGAACCAAGTAATGAGGATACGATAAACAAAGTCATAGAAATCAACCAAAGGGTCATTCCCATACCAGACCCAGGCATCGCCTGGGGCAAGGCGGAAAGAGGCGGGTAAACGGTCCATCCCGCAGCTGCAGGCCCTGCCTCAACGAATAATGAAGCTACCATAATCACTGAGCTTACAAAAAAGAACCAGTAAGACAACGCATTCATGAAACCTGATGCCATATCGCGTGCACCAATCTGCAATGGGATAAGTAAATTTGAAAAGGTACCTGACAGTCCCGCAGTCAACACGAAAAATACCATGATGGTACCGTGTATGGTTACAAGTGCCAAATACATGTTAGGATCCATGACGCCATCAGGTGCCCATTTTCCTAAGAAAAATTCCAAAATAGGAAAGCTCTGCTCAGGATAAGCAAGTTCCAATCTGAATAACATAGACATCATTACGCCTATAAGACCCATGATCATACCAGTTATGAGGAACTGCTTTCCAATCATTTTGTGATCCAAAGAGAAAATGTACTTCGAAACGAAGGTCTCTTTGTGGTGCTCTTCCATTAAATGATCCTGGAAGTGATTGTTTTTTGTCGTCGATGTAGTTGACATATATCTTCTTTCTTATTACGCCTTATTACAAAGTCTCTGCGACCGTCTTCTGTTCCTTTAACCAAGCATTAAACTCGTCCTCGGTCTCGACGATGATGTCCATCTGCATATTGTAATGCGCAGCACCACAAATCTTATTACAGAGAAGGACATAGTTGAAATCCCAAACGTCTTCCCCCTTGGCTTTTCTAATTTCATTTACTTCTTCAACATGATCTTTTACATCTTTGTTCTGTCGAATTTCAGCTGTTGTTATGCTCGGCGTAAATTGAAATTGCGTGATCGCTCCTGGTACACAATTCATCTGAGCGCGAAAATGTGGGAAGTACGCAGAATGTATAACATCTTGAGAACGGAACAAAAACTTGATCGGCTGCCCTACTGGTAAATGCAACTCCTTCGCAATGATATCATCAATAGACGCAGGATCTTTCATATCCACACCTAATATATTACCACCTGCTATTTCATGCACTGTTGCGTAACCCAACACGTTATCACCACCGCTATAGCGCACTGTCCAATTGAACTGTTGTGCGTAAACCTCTACTAAAATTGGCTCCTCTTCATTCTCAGGCATCATGAGTGTACTCCACACATTCAAACCCCAGATAATCAATACAGCCAATGCAAGCGCCGGAACTACCGTCCAGAATAATTCTAATTTATTGTTGTGCTCGTAGTACACTGCTTTTGTTCCCTTTTTACCTCTGTATTTAAAAGCAAAATAGAACAGAATAGGCTGAACAATAAAGAACACAATATTGATGATCAACATGCTCAAATTCCACAAACTATCGATCTCACTACCGTGAACTGATGCTGATTCCGGTAAAGACAATCTGCCCCAAACGATATACATCACTATTACACTGATAACAAAACCAAAACCTACGATAAGCATTAGCGTACCCTGGGTATTGTTGTCCTTTTCCGTGACCTCGTTATCCT
>Ga0307994_1001245_pt1 | contig 15749 bp, 4 predicted proteins | sample EllFjometagen261_FD_203171 | JGI IMG/M metagenome (GOLD analysis project Ga0307994, IMG submission 203171) | Marine microbial communities from Ellis Fjord, Antarctic Ocean - #261 | ecosystem: Environmental > Aquatic > Marine > Unclassified | place: Southern Ocean | collected 2014-11-02 | reverse complement strand
TAACGTCACATTTTGCGTCCGGCCTCTTTTTTTATTCTGAAAAATGAAAACTTTTTTTCGGCCCGGACGCAAAATGTGACGTTAGCTGCCTACCCGTGTGCAGAACCTATCGATGAATTTTGGGCTTAAAAAACCACTCGAGCGACACCTAACGTCACATTTTGCAGGCAAAATTCATCGATAATACCACTCTTTGCGCGCTATCGATTAAAAACACATGTTACTCGAGCGACTATCAGTTGCTAAAATATCTCAACCGCAGTGTGCAATAAATGACATTTTCACACCCGGTAGTATATAAAAACGTCAGTTTTTGGTAATAAAAATCTGACAATCAACAGTTCAAAATGACTACTCCCAATTTACTCGTCAAAGCTAGCATAGCTTCCACCAAGCTTGGTGTCTCCATCCGCGTTCTGCGCCTGTGGGACTCCAGGGGGCGCATCGATGCCATCCGCACCCCGGGCGGCATGCGCCTGTTTGACGTCGATGGCTACCTTGCCAAGCAAGTGGCCGGCGTCAAGGAGAAGCAACAGACCGACTTGTTGTCGGGTCCCGGGGACGCTGAGGCTGATGGAGAGCTTGCCGAAGGAGCCGGCGGCACTCCACAAGGCGACGCGGTCGAACGACCCACCGAGCATACCGCCAGTGGACAGCTGGCGCAGATTGAACCCTGGGAAAGGGACGTCGAAGAAATGTTCCTGGCGGTCCACAAGAAGACTGTAAAAAACGACTGCAAGTTCCCCATTTGCTTTGCGAGTGCCGCAAAATGGATCGGCTTCACAAGAAAAGACAATGCCAAGACCCATTTGCTCGCAAATTTTGTCGAGCACGAGGACTTTGAGTTTTCATTTAACAAGTGCGAAGAAAACAGGGGCGCACCAAAGGCCAGGATGGGACGACCACCCGAGAAGATTTTTATATCTGTCGACACATTCAAGCACATGTGTCAGCGGACCATGGCCGATTTTTTTAGCCGTCCACCGCCTTGAGCGAATGTGCAATAAGTGACATTTTCACACCCGATAGTATATATAAAGACGTCAGTTTTTGGTAATAAAAATCTGACAACCAACTGTTCAAAATGACTACTCCCAACTACGTCAAGGCTAGCATAGCTGCCGCCAAGCTTGGTGTCTCCGTCCGCGTGCTGCGCCTCTGGGACGCCAGCGGACGCATCGATGCCATCCGCCCGGGCGGCGAGCGCGGCATGCGCCTGTTTGACGTCGAGGGCTACCTCGCCAAGCAAGTGGCCGGCGTCAAGGAGAAGCAGCAGACCGACTTGCTGTCGGGTCCCAGCGGCGTAGAGGTTGACGGAGAGCTTGCTGAAGGAGCTGATGGCACTACCAAATGCGATGCTGCCAAACAACCCATCGAGCCTGCCGCCAGTGATCAGCTGGTACAGATTGATCCGTGGGAAAAGGACGTCGAGGAGATGTTCTTGGCGGTCCACGAAAAGGCGGCCAAAGACGGCTGCAAGTTCCCCATTTGCTTCGAAAGTGCCGCCAAGTGGATCGGGTTCTCGAGGAAAGATCATGCCAAGACCCATTTGCTGGCAAATTTTGTCGAGCACGAGGATTTTGAAAGTTCCCGATCTTCCGGGAATATGTCAGAAAATAAAAATGGAGCAGCAATCTCACATCGTGGTTCAGCCGAGAAGATTTTCATGACGGCGGACGCTTTCAAATGTCTCTGCATGTCGGCGAGCACGGCACAAGGCAAGCGCGTGCGCCGGTTCTACCTCAATCTCGAGCGGCGGCTGCGCGAGGGCGACCTGACGCTGGCAGGGGAGATTGTCACCAATTACGACCGCCGCCACGGCACGACGACAACGGTGCTGCTGAACACGGCCGCTGGGCAGGCGGCGACGAAGCCCCCTAGCTGGGTCCCGCTCTGGAAGGAGGCTAGGAGCCAGCAGAAGGACAGAGGCGTCATCCTCCGCGAAGTACTGAAAGAGATGGACCTGGGCGCACCGGCTGTCTACGCGATCGTAGAAAATTTACACAACGCGGGCGTTCTTGGGTTTGCCGGCACGTCCAAGCAGTGGAAGAAAGACAATGGCATTCCAGATGCAAAGCCTGTCGCAGAATGCATGGACCACATGCAGCTCGCCCTACGTGAGCAGTTCTCCGAGAAGCTGGGCCAGATGCTCTCCGAGCTCAACGACCCGAGCCCGTGCGACATCAAGCGCGCGGCGCTGCAGATCAAGGAAAAGATCTCACAGCACTCGGCGTGGCTTGGGTTGCAGGAGTACAGGCCGAAGACCGACGACGCTGGTGGAAAAGTGTACATAGGGAAGCGGGTCCGGCAGCTCGAAGCCGCGGCGAATCGATCAACCAAGCGACTGGCCACCTTGGAGCGCAAGCAGCGCTTGTTGGAGACTGTGCCCGTGGAATCGCTGGGGCCTGCACCGACGGGGACTGTCGCGTGCTCCGCACGGCCTCGCACGATAGGCGATTTTTTCTCGCAAAAAAATATGCCTCAATAAATTATCATACAATGCGCTGTAAAATGAATTCTAATATCTGCTCGAGTAATCTATATTTTTCATCGATGACGCACAACAAGTGTATCTATCGATGAATTTTAACATGAAAATGTGACGTTAGGTGTCGCTCGAGTGGTTTTTTGGGTCCAAAATTCATCGATAGGTTCTGCACACGGGTAGGCAGCTAACGTCACATTTTGCGTCCGGGCTCTTTTTTTTATTCTGAAAAATGAAAACTTTTTCCGGCCCGGACGCAAAATGTGACGTTAGCTGCCTACCCATGTGCAGAACCTATCGATGAATTTCGGAAGTCACTCGAGCGGCCACAATAAAAAAAACTGCGATATCGATAAAAAAAGGCACGGCGCCGCTCTGATTCTGTAAAGGGGCAGATTTGACACAATTCTGTGAAGGGTGTTGCCGAGTGTGGGCCATTGAGTCCGATATCGATGAAAAACCGCACGGCGCCGCCATAATTCTGTGAAGGGATATACTTTTCAAACTACGGCAGCGACCGACCATGCCATTCGAGGGTCTTTCGGTATTGCCCGTGCGGTGCACCTGCAACCGCCTGATCGGGCACCTGTACAGCAGCTACCGCGAAGACCCGGCCACTACTCTCGCCCCTCTTCGGCAGTGCTGCCGGCGGATGTTTGTGCAGCACATCGGCCCGGCTTTGCCGACGGAGGGTGCCCCGCCCGGCGACTCCCCCTCTCTGTGCGACACGTACGTGACCAAGCTCAAGCTCGGGACGTCACTCGCCGAAGCGGCGCGCATCCGCCAGGGTTGCATCATGGACACGCCGATGTGGGGCGTGGTGCGCGTCGAGGTGTTGAAGAACAGCACTCTCACGAGCAGCGGGGCGATCGAGACGCGCATTGCGCAGCTGCCGATCCGGTACACCGGCACGGAGGCCCCCTCCACAGTGTGCATGAGGCTCTCCGTGTCGCTCCGGTCCGACGACGGGACGGAGAAACTCGTGGTGTCTGGCGACCTGCGAGAGCAGATTGGGGCGCGCGAGCCGCAGTGCTTTGTGGCGCGGAGCGACATTCCGTTGTGCCTGCTGATGCGCAAGGATGACGAGGTGCAAGTCAAGGTGCACTGCGGCCTGAGCACGGGGCGTCGTGAGCTTACGTATGGGAGATCGAGCTCGTCTTTTATGCCGGTCAGCTCGGTATTTTGGACACATAACGACGAGGACGCGGCGGTCCCGATCGAGTTCACCGTCGTGTCGGCGAGCGCGCTCCCTGCGCGGGAAATTTTCGAGACGGCGGGCAGCCACGCCACTGTGTTGGCGCAGATCAAGGCGGCGGAAGGGGCGTGTCATCCGCACGTTCGCCTGACTGCCCTCAAGAAGTTCTTGGGCGACGGCTGCACACCGACGCACGCCATGCGCGAGGAGCTTTTCCGGGGCAACGCGGAGGCGCTCGTTCTGCTCGGTGCCACTTAGAAACTGCTACTACACACGTTGTCTATAGTAAATTACATATATAATTTTAATTTTTTATTTTTGTTTTTACTGCCCAAATCTAGCGTTAGTTCCGGGGGGCCTATGCTGCTGCATGTGTCCGCTGCCTCTTTGCCGGTACGAGAGCGTGTCCGATGCGTTGCCCACGACGGGGCGCAGGTAGTCAGCGGGGACCGCTGCCATAACGGCGCTGTTTCCGTGTTCAATCTCGTTGCGTTTGTGCGAATAGAGTGGCGCGCAATTGTCTGGTTTGCCGCCGAAACCTAGTATAGCGATCGCCAACGCTACCATAACGGACAGCGCGTCTTCCGTAAAGGTTTCGAAGTAGCTTGTAACAAAGAGACCTCTTATGGCTGCGAGGAGTATGAGGCAGTCCACCATGCTGCACACCATGTGCAGGCCGCTGTTTCGTGTGATGAGTCTAGCCACCCGCATAACGAAGGAGAGCCCCGACGCTCCAGCCACGGCGATGGTGGCCACCTGACCGTCTTCCCGGCGTGACAAGCACTCGGTGGCAAGCCAGACGGTGTTGTATGTCAGGAATGCCATGAGGATGCTCTCCGACAGCAGCCGCGTCGAGCACCCGTTGCGGGTAGCAGACAGCCGCACGTAGTACGAGACTGCGGTGGAAAGCCGGCGGACGTCGAGCAACAGGGTGTAGAGCATGGCCACGATGAGGAGACTGTATGAGAAGGTGATTGCGTTCTGCCATCCTGTGCACACCGTGACCCCGAGCAGCCCACCGCCGTCACTGTCCGGGCCAAGCGCCCACCGGGCAAGCCGGAACGGCCCAAAGAGCGCAATGTGGAACGCCGGGTCCGATTCTGGCCGGCTGGGGCAGTTGACAAACGCATACACGAACGCAGCGGTCGCCGCAAGATCAAAGCTGGTGGCGATCGCCACTGCGATCGGTCCCGCGTGCCACGTCACGGCCCCGCCGACCCATCCGTCGACCGAGTCGATGGCGCCGCGGCTGAAGGCGAGAAAGGCGACGATTGCGGTGACGTGGACGGCCGTATATCCGATGGCGAGAGGGTAGTCTGTCAGAGCTATGAAGGCCACGGCGTTCGGTATGACGAGCAGCGCGTCTTCAATGCACAACGAGTAGTCCTTCCACCTCTGCGCATACCGCTCGATCTCGGTCTGGGCCATTCCCCGCCCTCCCTCTGCTGTAGCAAACTTTCGATTCGTTTGCGAGATATCTAAAGACTGTTTTATATATAGAGCCGCTTTCTTCGAACAGAAGAAACCTACTACCTCCCGCCGGTGGCGCGCTCGGCCAAGAGACAGGACGGGTGCCTGCCCCCCGGAATCATGTTCGACGCCCGCTCGGCGTGGTTTCTGGCGGCGTATTACACGTTTGTCGTGTTCGCCGTCGTGCACCGGCTGGTTGCGCACGCGATTGTGCGAACCCTGATACAGAATGGCGCTCGTAGGGTGCCCGGCGCCGTCAAAGTGTCCGAAGGCCTGAACGACACGCAGCAGATGGCATTCATACAGTTTATGCAGAACAGCGTGGGCGTCGCCTCGCTGCCGTTTGAGCTTTTCAACCTGAAGGAGATCACCACGCTCCTGCCGATGTACCTACGCTTCTTTGCGCTCGTGGGCATATTCGGTGGCGTGTCGGTGTGCTGGAACGCCTACAGCGTCGACATCGTAAGGCTGGCTGACAGCGTGTACGGGACCCCCGCGGTGCAAAAGGTCGTCATTGGCCTGAAGCTGGCCGCAAACATTGCGCGCTTCCTGTTCGACACGGGCATCGGCGTGACGACGTTCATGCTGCAGATGTACGTTGCGACCAAGCAGAGCGTCGCCTCGACGGTGGCGAGCTGCGCGTCAAACGAAATATCGAATTTGATTTCGTCACTGACAAAACCGCCGCTTGCGCTCGTGCGGGCGCTCAGCGCGTACGTCGGCGCACAATTCGTGGGTCCGCTTGACCTCGTGCCGACGTTCCAGTTGGTCCGCGAAGTCGCCGTGGCGCTGCGCGAGGTGACGTCGTGCACGTGTGCCGCTGCCGATCCGATCATCAAGGCGGCCACCCACTTCCTGGACGACGGCAGCACGGACATGGCCCTTACGGCGGCGATCAACATCCCGCTCTCGCTGATTGCAGCCGTCGTGGCAACCGGCACGGGATTCGTCGAGACGGCGGGCGGGCGGCGTCACCTCTCCTCGGACCTCGGCTCGAGGTACTACGACTGGTCGGACGAAGAACTCCTCAGGGGCGACCCTTACAACCGATTCAAGCACCACGCGCTGGTCAACTTCGACCCGCCGCTGCTGCACCTGCGCCGGTTCATCGAGAACTCGGCCGACGTGCTGGACGGGACGGGACGGGCCGTCGCCGGCAAACAGCAGCAGGAGGTGACCCGGCTCGTGCTCGGCGGTGTCCCGGACGCCGAGGACTACTGGTACCCGGGGCGCAAGATCAAGACCTCCTTTGGGCTCACCACGGTCGAGCGGCCGGGGTCGGTCGCGTGCGCAATCAAGTACCCGATGGTATTCGGTACCGAGGCGGCTCGGTTCGTGTTGCGCGCGATCAGCAACATGGATGTGCTCATCTACGGCACCAAGCTGATCAAGGACACCGACGGAAAGCGCGTGCGCGCCGAGGTGCCCAACAACCGAGACTTTTACATGATCCTCGACCTTGACGCTACCATCACGCCGCTGGAACAGTTTAGCGAGTGCGTCTGGGACATGGTGGAGTCGTCGTCGCTCAGCAACCTGAGCGAAATGGCCAGGCAGAGCGTGCGCGTGGCGACCCAGTACACGCGGCTGGCAGTCGACGTCATCATGGTTGCCGTATTTGGCGAGGAGGCGCCGGCGCTCTCTCCGCCCCCAAATCCGCCGGCCGCTCCGCCCCCGCCACCCGCGCCCGGGACCCCCTACATGTGCACGGGCGGCTACCCGGCCGGGTACGACTACCTGAGGCCGGACAGCGAGTTTCACCGCTCCATGTTCACGTTCGAGCAGTCCCGCGCCATCTTCAGGCCGGGCGGCACGACGTATGGGACCCGCCCTGTGGCGCTCGCCATCCGTCCAATAGAAGGTGGCCCAGGGCGCTCAGATAAAGAGCTGCAGGAATGCACGTGCAGAGGATACGCGCCGCCGACCCCGGCCGTAGACACAGGGGGCTTCTTCCAGCTCGGCGCGCGCCTGTACACGTGCCCGAACAACGCCGGATCGACGTGGTACGTCTCGCCACCGTCGCCGCAGCCGCCGTCGCCACCGCCACCACCGAGCCCGTCACCCCCGCCGTCTCCGCCGCCGCCCCCGCCGGACCCGACCATCGACTACAATCTGAGGGTGCTCGCGGACGCGCCGACGGACGGCCCCGGGCTGATCCGCGGGCCAGACGTGCGACAGCGGCTGCTGCGAGCACAGGCGGAGTGCAGCACAGAGCCTGACAGCGGCGACTGCGCCGCTGTCAATAAAGCGGATGAGGTCATGCGCGCAGAAGATGTCGAGAAGTGCATCACTGATGCCGCCGCCACGGGCTGCGACCCATCGGTCTTGCCGCACCCCCAAGGCCAGATCACATACGATACCGCTATCCTAAAGGCCATCGGCGTCTGTGGAGATCCGTGCACTGGCGGCAACAAGTGCTGGCTGTCAGACGATTACGAGACCTCGCCGACGCTGCTCGACAGAGCGCTCAAGATTGCGCTAGAGCGCCTTCCGCCATCGCCTCCGTCTCCGTCTTTTCCAGATTTCCCACCGCGTCCCCCTTTGTCGCCGCCGCCTCCGCCGGGAGAATCGCCGTCGCCACCGCCGCCGCCTTCGCCGCCGCCTTCGCCGGTGGCCGATTACAGCATCCAAAACGCTCGATGGGCAAGATGCGAGGACGCGGACCCCGGAGAAGGTATCACTACGCTTGCGGCCGATCGCATCGGCAATACGGTGCACGCCTACGACCGTCAGCTGATTGACGTCGCGGTCTATGAACACGTCCTCAAAACGGACGAGGCGCTGGTGGGCTATACGAATAATTTCGCTTTTTTGCACCAGCCACCGCCGAGTCCGCCACCGGACAGCCCCTCGTCGCCACTGACGCCGGGCAGCCCACCGTCACCAACGACGCCGGGCAGCCCCTCGTCGCCACCGAGCCCGCCGCCATTACTTCACACCATGTGTGCCGATCTGCGAGACCGTGTGAGCCAACATGACGACGACGTCCTGCTGGCCGGCGGGCATCCGTACTTTTCGCAATTTGGCGGAGGCAATGTCAATGAGTGTCTGCTTAATAATGGACAAGCCGTTATGTGGGAGTGGCTGACCAAGGACGAGGTAGTGGCGTGCGAGGACGCGGATGATGTGCAGGCGTGCACGAGCGAGGTGGAGGTGATAGAGGCACTGGCGGACCAGGTGCTCTTCGACCGCGTGGTGCTCATTCTCGGGGAACCGGACGGCAGCTGGTACGTGGAGGCGCCCAGCATCGTCCCGCCGGCCCCGCCCGTGTCCACGGTCCCGTCGCCCCCGCCGCTGCCCCCGCCGCCGCTGCTGCCTCCGCCGCCCAACTCGCCGCCGCCGCCGTACTGGACCACCTTTGACGAAAACAAGAACAGCCTCCCGGCGTGCAACTCGCTCTCGTCGACGGCCTACTCCAAGGACTTGCGGCTCATCGCAACGCCGCTCTGCGTATGCCCGGGACTCGTGCCGCCCATCCCTGTGATGGAGTGCCCCGACCCCAAGCCGCCGCCGACCCCTCCGAACCCGCCGCCGCCGAGCCCGCCGCCCGCGCCGAACCCGCCGAGCCCGCCGCCGCTGCCTTTCAGCGGCACCTGTCAAGAGCTCTTCTACGGCGAACCTACTACGGAGGAGCAGAACGGCATGCTAGGGTACAAGAGCAAGTTCCCCAGCAGATTTATAAACCAGGACACCGGCAACCTTATCGGAGATTTTGCAAATGCGTTCCCTGACATGAGCCAGACGGACCCGGACACCGCAACTATCGTGAAAAAACTTCCCAACTGCTTCAACCCGACAGCCACCTTTGACGCCGACGACAAATGCTCGACGTTCCGCCCCACCGCCGACGAGCAGTTCTGCTACAGCACAGACGGCTCGACGTCCACCTTGGACACGTCGGACGAACGCTGCTTCAACAAGTACAACCCCTTTGATGGATGCACGTGCGGAAACGACTACGGCTTCCTCTACTTTCCGCGTCCGACGTACGACAGCACAGGCGACTACTTCTGCTACGACGTGTGCAAAGCGCCGCTTGCCACCCTCGTCACGTCGTCGATTCGTGCGCCCAAGGTGTCCGCGGTGGTGGACGATACGGCGGTCCCATGTTTTTGCCGTTTTCGCGACATTGGTCCAGACCGCCACGACATCCAGTGCCCCGTGCTTGGTGGCGCGGGAAGTGGCCCTACGGTGAAAGACACACGAGATGACAAAAAGATTGGCTCTCCCACGTGGGAGGAGGTGCTGGAGCCTTGGGACCCTGAGTTGCGGGGGGGCGACCGGTGGATGCTTGGCCAGCCGGACGACGACGTGCGCTACGACCTCGAGTCCGAAACGGACCCGGGTGGCGAAGGGTGCGTCGCCGCGAGCCAGTTTGGCTGGTTCGACGAAGACTGCTCACTTGGGAAGGACCGGACACTCAATCCGAGCAAAACCAATGGGGAAATCATGGTCGTCGACACATTTGTGTGCGAGCTGCCGGCCGAGAGCAGATGGCTCTTCGACATGGCAACGTGCGCCAGCTTTCAAATCACAGACGGAATCGACGACAGCGTGATCGCCATCCCACAAGGCCACCTGCGCTACGAAGGAATAAAGTCCCCATCACCACCCGGTGTCGGTGACTCACCACCCGCCCCGCCAAATATAAACATCATATTCCAAGATTCTTCGAGCAGACGGCGACAGCTTTTGGGAACTAAACCAATTGCCTTACGCGAGAGGGGGGAGTCTGGGTTGATTGGAAGCATGTGCCAGTGGGTGACAAATGGGTTCGAGTACAAGGAGTGGGATTTTTTCTGGGAGACGGAAAGGATAATACAAAACGACGCAATCAAGTGTTGGAGCATCGAGGGCGCAGCTCACCTAAAATCCTTGAACGAGATCACGAAGCTCTCTAGTTGGATAGACTATTTGCACCTGTCCGACAAGGATATGCAGGGCGCCGAACACGTCGTGAGCAAACTGAAAATCGAGAAACACAGGGTAGGTCAGAAATGGCTTCAAACGGATCAGCGTGAAGACGAAGCCTTCAACTCCGGTGGGTGGATGAAGCAAGGCGTGTCCGTCTCGGTTTATCGGCTGATGCCGTCGTTTGCCTGGTGCTCGAAAATATTATTTCCAAACGACTATTATGACTTTAGTGAAAAAGAAATTTTTAAGCCTGACATCTGGGAGGACCAGCAGTTTTGGGATGCAGCGATGATAACAGCACCTGGTGCTGATGATTTGGGTTACAGCACCTGGTGCGACAGCCAGATGAAGTACATGCCCAACCTCCGCGTCATGCACGGATTCTTTGCGACCGAAAATAGTTTTTTAGGGGATTTGGGAGATAATTTATACGAAAACACACCAATTGGCAAGAACAACATCTTCTACTTACGCGCGCGACAAACCGTCAACTTTAAATATGAAGGTAGTGGATTGATCAATGAATACGACGATGAATTCAACCTGCGTAGTCAAACTAACGGTCAGTTTGACAACCTTTGCGATACGCGACTCGACCTGGAGGGAGACACCGACGAACACAACTTCTTCGACGGCAACAAAGGCGACAATTGGTGCCAAAAGTTTGGCACCGTGCTTCGCTTCGACGGCCTGTATGAACGGATGGTGTCGCCAGGGGGCTATTCGGCGTTCGGCAGCGTCACCTTTTCTCAAGTTGTTAATAGCCCATATTTGGGCGAAGTAGAAGTCCCATATGGGATGGCGATCAGAGTGGAGGCGGACGACGCGTTTCTCATGGTTGTTGCAGACAAACCCGTAAACTGGGACGGTGTATCGCTCGGTGAAATAGGTGGTATGGCGGTTGATCAGCAGATTGGGGAATCGGGCGATCATGCGGACAACACACGTTTCAAATTCCCGCAAGAATTTAATAACGAGCAAGATGGTGCGGACCAGACGCTCGGCTACGACTGTACTGCCATTGCGAACCTCCACAATTACGGCAACGACAGAGTTGCCGGTGGCGACCTCAACTTCTGTCGTGTTTTCGGTGTCCTCGGTTACGGCGAAAGCAAAAATTCTGGCTCCATGACGAATATCTTGCAAATAAAGAATTACGAAATGTTCGGCACTTCGCCAGGAGCAGAAGATCGGAAATTCTTGGCGTTCTCAATGCTCTGGTGGGACAGAGGAGACGCGGAGAAGTTAAAAGTGCACGTCCAGGAGAATGTTAATTTGTATGCAATTTCGGACGACTGGCAACCTCTTTTTAAGGGCCGCGTATATTCGCCAATGACAGAAGATGAAGTAAGTGATTTGCCAGACGGAGTGAATCTTGGTGATATGACGCCGCCGCCGCCGAGGCCGCCGTCGCCGCCGCCGAGGCCGCCGCCGCATCCGCCGCCGGCGTCGCCGCAGCCGCCGCAGCCGCCGCCGCCGCCGCCGCAGCCGCCGCCGCCGCCGCCGCTCCCGCCGATTTCCACTACGTGCATGTGTGGGACTGAGTTTGGCTCGGTCATGTCCGAAAGCGGGCGGCTGGACCCCACATTTACGACAACGATGTACGAGACCGACCAGGCCAGGATTGACGGCGCGCTCTTCGACACGCTGTGCGGCGGTGGCGTTCTGACGGGTTCAGACGTCCGCAAGTGCAAAGAGTACTTTGCAAAATCGTCGGGCAACCGGATCGTCCCGGGAGGCGCGGGTTCTTGCAGCAACGCGCGCATCCTCGAGTCGGAATACGCACGGGACAAGGGCGTTGCCCACGTCGCTTTTCGGGTTGACAAGGAGGACGGCATTTCGCAAGACGAAGCCAGATACACCTGCAACGCTCTCCGCGAACGGCTGGTGGTGCTGCCGGATCTCGACGGACAGTACGGTGATGTCGCTGCGCCGTCAGGTGACATTATCAGACAAAAAGTGGATGTTTCTGGTTCCCAAAAGCCATGGGACGTCCAGTTTGACGGGTGCTTCGAAGTCACCCCGCCGCCACGCCCCGACGTGTGGGTCAACTCGTGGGACGAGACTGTTGACACCACATTCGAGTCGTTTGCCTTTGGCGGGCCATCTGGCCCACGTCGGTTCATCAAGAGGGTGATTAATGGTGATGAAAAAGTGGCGTGTGGGGGGCAGAACGACAAAAAAGTTCCTTTAGGGGCAGGCATCACTGCGGTTCAATGCGAGAATTACTGTCGGGCATTCAAAGGGTGTGTATCATACGAACTCTTGCTGTCTGACGACGAGAATGATGAAGTTCTCAAATGCCAACTGTCGACTACATGTGGAAAACGAGGCCATTCCCCTCTTCCTAAAGTTAAAACACCAAATTGGAGACTGTTTGTGTTGGAGGAAAGGTCGGAACGGGACCCCATTCCGGTCGGAGATTCGTTCTACGCGCTTCCGACATCTTTCGGAACCCTCTTTGGTGATGATGCTACCGGAAACCAAATCAACAACCCGAGCGGTGTCGCAGCCGCATACTATACGGACGAAGGCGATTCGGACGGCGTGCCGGGGGAGAAACGCTGGAAAGATGGGCTGCAGCCTTGGTCGCAAGGAGCGTACGCAACAAGCGAGAACGTCGACGCGAGTGGTATCGGTCTCTCAAAGGTGGACGTGTCCTACTGCACCATTTGTCCGAAGAGAAGGGAACCGGCTTTGGCCGAGCAGGACGTCTCCAAATGGACCTTTATCGAAAAATCTGAGGATAACAGCGCAGCGAGGTATTGCGGCGACGCGCTGTTTGGAAACTCCTGTGGGCTCGTCTGTGTACGTGACCAAGCAGCTAAGGTGTACGTGGCCAAGTACACGCGGACAGGCGACACGCCGACGGGTCAAGAAACTTTTAAACGGGACGCGATTTTTGGGGCGCTGGACGTCGAAGACCCTAAACACCGCAATCTGCACACCGAGGCATTCAAAGAAGTGTTCAACGAACGGTACGGAGGAACCAGCGCGGCGTTCACGCTGGCATCGGTGCACCGGCGCGAGGACGATGAAAGTATGCGCCAGATGCTCAAGGACTGGGACGGCGGGGAGCAGAGCACCAACCACGCCGCCTGGATCGGGTTGGAGGACCGCACCGAGCAGGACGTGCACCGCTGGCGGGCCGACCCGTACATTGTTCCGTCGCCCGACCACCGGCTGCCTAATGAGGACTTTGTGGCCCTTGGCGTATACGGCGCCGCCGAGGGCGGCAGCCTTCCGGTCGCGAGAGACGTCCGGACCAGTAGCTCCGAGTACCCCGATCGAGAGAAGGATTGGTACGACTGTGGGTGCGACCAGATGCAGTTCCGAAGCCTCCCTGAAGCCGCAGCATACTCAATAAGCAATCTGCAGCGGTGCTTCCGGGAGTACCGAGGCCAGGCTCTATGGCGCATGACGTCGGGCGCCATTCATAAAAAAATTGATCTGACCGCCGAGGACGACTTGTTCCAAGGTGTCGGGACAGTTCCGAGGCAGATGCTTTTGAAGACCTGTTTTCAAAAGTGCATTTCGGAAGAGATAGACGACGACTGCAGCGACTGCGGGCCTTGCATGGGATTCGACGTGCACTGCGAAGAAAAGGTTGACGGGGATAATATGTGTGACAAGACGACTGCACAGTGTTTAACATTCGACAAGACATCGACCATGCTCGCAAACGGCGGAAATATGTTTGACTTTGGCTACGTCTCCCCCGTGCTCTTCGACCACACCGCCTGGACGCATTTCGACCGCAAGTTTGGGGAGGGCATTGCGGCCGTGTATTTTTACGGGAGCGCGGAGAAGGTGTTTGCCGAGAAAAACTCGCTCCGCGAGGTCTTTTTTGTTGAGCAGCTGGACTACGAAAACGAGTGCCTCTGCCCGACGTCCGACCTGTTCACGCCGTCCTTCAACTCATACCTGGACAGCCCGATGTGCACCGGCAATATGGGTCCAGAGTATCTGCGCGTGCAACAACAGACGGGGGTCAAGTGCCGCTCCCTCAAGTTGTCGGGCTACCTGGAATCGAAATATACCTATGCGAATTCCTATGTGGAGCACACGGATTACTCTTGTTCAGGTCGAAACGAGCTAGGCCGTTTCTTCACCTCTACTGTCCAGGAATGTCAAACTATCTGCGACGGTGAAGCATCTTGCATATCGTTCGAGTTCAGGACAACTGGGAGGTGTCAGTTGTCGACCTCGTGCAACACTTCGAACAAAAGCCCATCAGGAGGGGGCTGGACGCTGTATGTCCGCAACGCCATCGAGAATGACATGAAACTTGTTCTGAACGCGCCTTATGGCGACGCGGGTCTCCGGAACAGCTTTTTCTTCACTGAAATCACGGGCGAAAACAGGAGCGACCCGAAACAGATTTTACTCGTCTACAGACCCTCCTCAGATAAGTGGGTGGTGATCGGCGGGAGCTCGCTGTACACCAATCTCTTGGCGGCAGTTGAAGGTGAAAGAGATGATCTGGCACTTTCGTGGGAGTTCAGCTTGGCTGATGATGAGTATGACATATTTCACGAGTACTCTTTCGTGCCTCTACGGGGCGACATCGCGAACAGGGACCTCGGCGACGGCACGACCGGGTTCCCTGCACAAGTGAAATACCTTCCTCCGGTAGGCAATTCCGTGTTTATCCGCAACGTGCTTTCTGTGACAACCGGCGTCACGACCCTCTCCATCGGCGGGATCGACAACACTGACGACGATGAAGTTTACGGTAAATCAATCATCAATTCCCAGAACTGGATCCAGGTCCAGGACAGCATCCCGTGCAGAGACATCCCCAACCCTCCGCCGCCGCCGCCGCCGCTGCCGAGCCCGCCGCCGCCGACTCCGCCGCCGGACGAAACCAAACCGTCGGTCGATATTTCGGTGGCCAGACGTTCGGCCACGACCACTGAGACTCCCAACTTGTACAAATTGACAATGGGAGGGAATGGGGCGACCGAAGCCACTGGGTTGGTGCTCCTGGTGGATGTGAAAGAGATCACGACTACTGGACCGGAGAAAGAGAGTGTCACATTTGTCGAATCACCTCCCTTTGTCGGGACAAGAAGTTTCATTCGTGACTGCGCCTTGACGAACAAGATCCTAACGACGGGTAGGGCAATTCCGAATAACCGTCTCGTTTTATGCAATGCAATACTCAATTGGAGACAGCTCTTCCCAGTCGACACAAACAATCCGGAGTCGTTTTTTTTCAAGTTTCTGATTACATTGCAGGACAATCTCGATAATGTTATTGTCGATCATGATGGAACGCCATTGAACGTGATGGACACACTGCGGAGCGACTTGGTCATTGACCAGGACAATGAACTCAGTCAATGCTTCAGCACAATCTACTTTCGATTTGGCGTTACAACTGGACTCGTGCAAGACTCGAGCAATAACGAAAACGAATGTGGATTAGACGGGATGGCAGCGTGCAAAACCTTCGACTTGCAGTTGGACACACCGGACATATTATATGGGTGTCCTCCTCCGCCGCCGCCGCCGCCGCTGCCACCTCCGCCGCCGCTGCCACCTCCACCGCCGAGCCCGCCGCCGCCGCCGTTGCCACCACCACCGCCGAGCCCGCCGCCGCCGCCGAGCCCGCCGCCGCCGCCGAGCCCGCCGCCGCCGCCGAGCCCGCCGCCGCCGCCGAGCCCGCCGCCGCCGCCGAGC
>Ga0307994_1001234_pt1 | contig 15853 bp, 15 predicted proteins | sample EllFjometagen261_FD_203171 | JGI IMG/M metagenome (GOLD analysis project Ga0307994, IMG submission 203171) | Marine microbial communities from Ellis Fjord, Antarctic Ocean - #261 | ecosystem: Environmental > Aquatic > Marine > Unclassified | place: Southern Ocean | collected 2014-11-02 | reverse complement strand
GGGCAACGCCTTGCACAAACTCACCTTTGCCAGTCTCTAGAGCAATTGCAGTGGTGATGTTACGGGTGTGGTGTAATATGTTGCCACCCACCATCATGGCACTGCCCACTTCTGCAATGATCCGCCCAAAAGCTGTGACCACTGCTGCAAGTAGCGCAAATCGGACTTCAAATAATAAAGTGATAAAAGCCTGCCACGGATTAGCACCCAGAGTTTTGGCTGTTTCTAATACCCGATAATCTGCTGCTTGAAACGCACTTAAACTCATCGCCACTAATAGCGGAAAACATAATAGAATCTGACCAATGATCATGGCTGGACGGGTGAAAAGAAGATTAAGATCGCCCAAGGGGCCGGCGCGGGACAAGAGCATATATAACACTAGCCCAACCACCACAGTAGGTACTGCCAATAAACTATTTAGCACACTTATGGCAATCCAACGGCCCGGGAAACGGAAATAGGCTAACATAAAGCCAACGCTCAATGCCGGCAATAAGGCAATCAGTAAAGCACTGGCTGAAACACTAAAAGATACTCCAACGATTCCCCACAGTTCAGGATCGCCACTTAAGAGCTGGGAGATAGCGGTGCTAAATGTTGTCCAAAGATCATCCATTGAGTTAACTATTGAGCCGAAGGCACAAACAATACCTCACCATTAATACGGAATTTTCCAATAACTTCCTGCCCTGCTGAACTCACCATCCATTGGGCAAACTTACGAGCCAAATTGACATTAACATGACGGTGACGCGCCGGGTTAACCAATATTATCTGATATGGGTTAAGCAGCCGTGGGTCATCTTCAAGCACTAGACGCAGCTCAAGCTTATCTTTGAGGGCCAACCAAGTACCCCGGTCAGTCATGGTGTAGGCACCCATTTCAGATGCCATATGCAAACTGTGGCCCATACCACGACCAGACTCAAGATAACCTGCAAAGGTAGGTAAGGCAACCAAGTGTCGCCATATCTGCAATTCTTTTTTATGGGTGCCTGAGTCATCACCACGAGAAATAAAACGCTGATTAGATGCCATAATAAGAGACAACCCTTCGGTCACAGTGTTGGCTAGGCTCACGTGCGCTGGATCTTGTTTCGGGCCAACTAATACAAAGTCGTTATACATAACACTACGGGGTTCAATACCAAAGCCCTCACCAATAAAACGCGCTTCTGCATCAGGCGCATGGGTCATTACTAAATCTACATCACCGTTTTCACCCATCTTTAAAGCTTTCCCAGTTCCTACAGAGATCACTTGTACCTCGGTCTCACTAACTTTCGCATAATGACTTAATAAATAATCCAATAAACCCGAGTTGTAGGTGCTGGTTGTAGTGGCAAATCGAATACTGTCGGCCAAGGCCATACCGCTCACAAAGGTCAAGACCATCGCCAACACAGTTCGTATAAGCAGTAAATGAATATGTTTCATGGCGTCTTGTTTACTTTATAGTGGGGAGGCCATAGTTAGGCGTACCATTTTGCCCACGCTGGCGCAGAAAATGATCCATTATTGTTAATGCCATCATCGCCTCAGCGATAGGTGTAGCGCGAATACCTACACAAGGATCATGGCGACCTTTAGTAATCACTTCCACTGCCTCACCGTGCAGATTGATAGATTGCCCTGGCAAATGCAAACTTGAAGTGGGTTTAAGGGCAATTCGGGCAATAATATCTTGGCCACTGCTTATACCACCTAAAATTCCACCCGCATGATTAGATAAGAAACCATCTGGCGTCATTTCATCACGGTGCTCAGTACCACGCTGAGCGACTACTTCGAAGCCATCGCCTATTTCCACACCCTTAACAGCATTGATACTCATTAAACCGTGGGCTAATTCAGCGTCTAAACGATCGAACACTGGCTCCCCAATACCTGCCGCTACGCCCGTTGCTATAATGGTCACTTGTGCACCAATAGAGTCACCCGATTTTCGCAAGGCATCCATAAACTGTTCGAGCTCATCAATTTTGTCAGCTTGACCGCAAAAAAATGGGTTGTCATTCACAATAGCGGGTTCCGAGCAGTCCAATTTGATTGGGCCTAACTGTGATAAATAACCCGTAATGGTAATGCCTTGGCCCGATAAAAACTTTTTAGCAATAGCGCCTGCAGCAACCCTCATGGCTGTCTCACGTGCTGACGATCGACCACCCCCGCGATAATCGCGGACACCATACTTATGCATATAGGTGTAATCGGCATGGGCAGGACGAAACTGGTCCTTTATGTTGCCGTAGTCCTTAGACCGTTGATCTGTATTTTCAATAATTAGGCCAATAGGAGTTCCCGTAGTTAGACCCTCAAATACACCCGATAGAATACGCACCTCGTCAGCTTCTCGACGTTGGGTGGTGTGCCTTGACTTACCTGGCTTACGGCGATCTAAATCAACCTGTAAATCGGCCTCAGTAAGCTCGACGCCTGCTGGGCAACCATCAATTGTGGCGCCCAAGGCTGGGCCATGGCTTTCGCCAAAAGTGGTGACCGTAAACAACTTACCAAAGGTATTACCAGACATGAACTTCTTACCCTAAAATGTTTCAAATTAATTATAGCTGGTTAGTACACTAACCAGCAAACGATAGACTTATGAGCGCGACTGGTACCATGCATTGAATCGCGATTGATACTGTCTACATTGCACTCCGGTGAGGCAAAAAATGCCGTTGCCCCCAGAAGTTAAATCAAGCCACATAAAGGGCACCTCAGGTAAAGCATTTTGCAGCGCTATTTCGCTATTGCCTACTTCAATCACAATAAGACCCTGTTCTGAAAGCCAATCTGCAGCTTGCGCCAACATTGCTGCTGTAAGATCTAAGCCGTCATCACCCGAGACCAGAGCCAATTTTGGCTCGTGGGAAAACTCCACGGGCATGTCGTCATAGTCTTTGGCATCGACATAAGGCGGATTACTGACGATCAAATCATAATACCGAGCAGGTAAGCCAGAAAACAGATCGGAATTAAACACCCGCACTCGATCACCCAAATCATGGTGCTCAACATTTTGTTGGCTCAGCAACAATGCCGCCGGCTCGATGTCCACCATATCAACATGTGGAATATCCATATGCAAAGCCATAGCAATGCCAATACAGCCGCTACCACAACAAAGGTCTAACGCAGTTTTTGGAGAGGACTTAACAAATGGAGAAAAATGTCTAACAATCAGTTCTGCCATTGGCGAACGAGGAATGATGACATCCTGACTCACTTTAAAAGAAATTTCAGCAAACCAAGTTTCACCTAACAGGTAGGGCAAAGGCAACCGCTGCTGAATACGTTTATCTAGCCAATCTTGTACCCGCAACAACTGCTCATTAGTGAGAACCTTTTGTAATGCATCCTTTTGCGTGTCTAAGGGCATGCCACAGGCTCCCAGTACCAAAAAAACGGCCTCATCCCACGCATTATCCGTGCCATGACCAAAGTAAACTTGAGCTTCAATGAGCGCAGCTTCTGCTGTTTCTATTGCTTGTGATAGTCTAGTAGGCATGGATTCTTTAGTGATAATAATTTAATGGCGCCATTGTAAGCTAAGCCCTGTCCCGATACCATATTGCCATGAATACAAACTGCGTCAATCAAGCATGAACACAACTTCAGACCAAAACCCGCTAGACCTAGACTTTAGCACTGCATTTGGTTCAGCGTCGCCGTTGAAAAAAACTGGCCGTCAAACAACACCTGCAACTAAAGGTGCTGACACTTTAAGCAATGCTACTCGGAGGGCTGCTGCCATTGCGCTGGTGCAAGAAAAAGCAGCTCTTGGGGAGCAAGGATTTGAGATGGTTGAGTCAGAACAAAGCATCACCTATTCTCGCGTAGGGCTAGACAGTGGCAGTCTGCGCCGACTCAGCAATGGGCACATGCGTCCAACCCTCACACTTGATTTACACGGCTATCGTATAGACACAGCAAGGGACTCAGTATGGAACGCAATTAGACATGGCCAGGCAGAAGGAGACCGTTGTTTGCTCATTGTGCATGGCAAAGCTGGCGCAGGTTATCGAGACGAAAGTGGCGAAATTAGAGGTGCAGGTCAAGCATTAATTAAGTCTCATGTGAACCACTGGCTGCAGCAACTCGATGCTGTTCTAGCATTCACTTCTGCCCTGCCGAAAGATGGTGGCACCGGCGCGCTGTATGTATTACTTAAAAAGGCTGCAAAAAGAGGGTAATATAGTTCCTCAAGCCTTTACCTTAGCCATCGCTTCAAGTATTGTGCGCGTAAAATTTGATCTCTCTTTTATTATCATATTAATAATGAGACCAACAACAAAATAAGCAACGAAATCAGCAATGAGAAGGTCTATGGAAAAAGCATACGAAAACATCCTTACCAGTATTGGCGAAGATTTAAATCGTCCCGGTTTAAAGGACACGCCTAAGCGGGCAGCTAAAGCCTTTAAATTCCTCAATAATGGCTACGATAAAAACATCGATGAAGTCATTAACGGTGCATTATTCCCGTCAGATAACGAAGAAATGGTTATCGTTAAAGACATCGAGCTGTACTCTTTGTGTGAACATCACCTATTACCATTTATCGGTAAGTGCCATGTGGCCTACTTACCTTCAGGTAAAGTGATTGGCCTATCGAAAGTGGCGCGTATTGTAGATATGTTTGCTCGACGCTTACAAATTCAAGAAAATATGACTAAACAGATTGCTGACGCCATCATGGACGTCACCCAAGCTAAAGGTGTAGGTGTGGTCATTGAAGCGCAACACATGTGCATGATGATGCGCGGTGTACAGAAACAAAATGCGAGCATGAAAACTTCTGTACTGCTGGGCAAGTTACGCGAAGACGCACGCACTCGTGCAGAGTTCTTAACGTTAATTAGTTCTTAGTTAGGTTTTGTGATTGGCCTGCAGTGCTTCTAGCGCTGCTTGCCGACCAATCTCAATCATTTCTTTAGCTCGATAGAGTTCAAAGAAATTGCAGGCGTTGCGGTCTATTTTTATCTCAACGTCTGGCTCATAGCCTGCCATTTTGTATTTTGCCATGGTCGCCTGCATGGTTTCAAAACACTGATTCAGCATTTCCATCTTATTCCATTGTAAATGACTACGCTGACTTTTTGAGGCGTTTGCGCCAGGTGATTTCAAGTCCTCACTATACTCAGTAATATTTAGCTTTGAGCCCTGAATAGAACAAGAATTATCTACATTGGTATTTAAATTCACCGCAATAATCAAATCGGCCTGATCTGGCACCGTAGGCATAATGGGTATAGGGTTCAGTAAGCCGCCATCCACCAAGAAACGATCTGTTTCCGTCACAGGCATAATCATGCCAGGCACTGCAACACTGGCTCGTATTGCGTCCATTATCTTACCAGACTGAAACCACACTTCTTGCTGCTTAACCAAGTCTGTGGCAACAGCGGTGTAAGATATTGGTAGGTCTTCAATGAGCTGATCACCTACAAAGTCTTCAAGTATGGCGTAGGCCTTTTCGCCACGAATAGCTCCCATGGACAGCAGCGACATATCGACTAAACGAAACACGTCAAACCGGGATAAACCTGAAACCCACTCAGTAAAAACAGAGAGCTTACCAGCAGCATACATACCACCAACCACAGCTCCCATAGAGCATCCCGACACACTTATAATGTCAAAGCCCTGTTCTTCTAATACTTGAATCACGCCAATATGGGCGTTACCTCGGGCGCCACCACTACCCAATACTAATGCGACGGTAGGCATGTTAATTATCCTATGTAGTGTTACATTCCCTGGATCATTTCTAGGTGTAAGTAAACTTTTTTGTTGCCACGTTCGGTACTATAAAGGGCGTAATAAATTGCCCCCTTCAAGGTATCTTGCTTTAGAGCAGCGTATGACTGTTGACTATCTAAACCGTATAGACGAGATTGGTGAAACACCTGATTTGCCCATTGATTACTAGATCCACACGACCTGCCATGACATTGATAGAGCACCTCAGCATTATCTGTGTTGAGTTCTTCTAAGGCTTTATCGTAGGCTATTTTAGCACTCAGACCGGGCATCATCTCCCAAGTATAACTACTGAGATGGCCTGATAAAGACAAATTATATTCAGCGCCAATCACGCCGTTAACCTTGCGCATAGCACTGGTGGGAAGGGTGTAGTAAGGGGCGTTTAGCTCAGTCTGTTCAATCAAAATACTGTTTTCAGTGACTCCCAAAGCCACCTCAGCTTGAGCGGATAAAGACACACAAAAGCAACTTATCAAAATACTGGCGTTACCTATTAAACGAGAAAAAAAAGCCATTTTACTGCCCTTATGAATGGAATAAATGTGTCAATTTAAGACACCCTGCCGCTGCTACTTCGCCTTCCAATAAAGCCATAGAAGCTGGCAGCATAGGCTCTCCTATATGCTCATCAGCGTGACAAAAGTGGCCAATCAAACCACTGACTAAAGGCTGATGAGTGATCAGAACAATGCCTTCATGCTGCTGTTCCAGCAAGAAGTTTTGCACTTGATTGATCTCGCCGTGTGGGGTGATACAGTCGAGGGTGTGTAACTTTAAACCGTGTTTTTTATGAGCGTAGTTCTGTAGCAATAAAGAAGCCGTTTGTTGTGCCCTTAGATAAGGGCTAACCCAAAGACTGGTGAACTCATGCCAAGGTATCGTTTGACGTCGGCTTTGCTGTATGACCGATGCACTGCCCCTGCGGGTAAGTGGTCGCTGAGCGTCCGTGAGGGCGTTGAAGCTTGCCTCACCATGACGCATCAGCAGCAATTTCATTAGTCCTGAGCCTGCGGTAAATCGTTTGCCTCCGGCCAATCATTAAACGGAAATGGCTTACTCTCAGTTTGGTAGGACAAAAAACGATAGGTTTGAAGGATAAATCGTCCTAAGCTATTACTAAACTCAAGTATTCTATGGTGGCTAGATTCATTAAATAGACGATAAAGGAACTGGCCAATAACTAACAGCACTAATACCGAGGCTGCGAGTTCTACCAATAACAAACTCAGCAACATAAATACTAATCGCAGCCAAAAGGCTTCAGATGTGAGGTTATTTTTTAATGCTTGCATAGTTTTTTTACTCCATTAACTCCTATGTATTTAACATAGGGGCAATTCAGACATATTTCAAGTGATTAACTGCGTTTTAACACAAACTCAACGTCGGAATTTTGATCGCGGGTCATCAGTGCTTTAGCAACCGTAGAAGCATCTGCACCTTCGTAGACCAATGCATAAAGGCCATCTACCAAAGGCATATTAACTTCTAATTGATCAGCTTTTTTCTTCACCAAAGCAAGGGTATTTACACCTTCAGCTACCTCACCCAACTCAGAGACAGCCTGCTCCAAATCTTTTCCTTGACCTAAGGCATAGCCTACCCGGTAGTTTCGACTCAAGGGTGACATACAGGTAACGATTAAATCCCCAACCCCAGCTAGACCTAAGAAGGTCATAGGGTTAGCACCCATATGTACCGCTAGGCGGCTCATTTCGGCTAAACTGCGGGTTAGCAACATACTACGAGTATTTTCGCCCATACCCAGAGCCGCACTCAGACCCGCAGCAATAGCATAGATGTTTTTGAGCGCACCACCCAACTCTGTACCGTAGCGATCATTACTGGCATAAACGCGAAAGAAATGGCACTGCAATATGTCCTGCACTTGCTGACGCAGCGCTTCGTTATCACTTGCAATTACGGTACCTGTTAACTGCTTTGCTGCCACTTCTTTTGCCAAATTGGGGCCGCTTATCACGCCAATGGGATTGTCTGGAAAGTAAACTTCAAGTACCTGACTCATCAATAAAAAACTATCAGACTCAATTCCTTTTGCCGTCGTAACAAGGTATTGCTTTGAACTGATATAGCCTTTAGCCTGCTCCAGTACCCCTCTGAAGGCTTTGCTGGGCACTGAAAATATAACCGTATCTGCATCACTAATACACACACCAAGATCAGTAACTATGTCGAGGTCTTGGTGCAACTCTAGCCCTGGCACATAACGAGAATTAACACGTGTATCACGCATTTCTTGAGCTAAGGTTTCGTCACGTAACCAAAGCCGCACAGGAAATCCATTATGGGCGACAATATTTGCTAATACTGTACCAAAACTGCCACCCCCAATAACTGCCACTCGACGCTGAAAGTTCATTGAGATCCCTATTACACTAGTAATTCGCTAGGAGTCGGCTCGCAGTCTAAACGTTTTCCCAACATTTCTTCTAGGTCAGGCATTATAAAAGCATCGTCTTCAGAGGCAAAGCTAATTGAAATCCCTGAAGCACCTGCCCTGCCTGTGCGTCCGATACGATGCACGTAGTCATCTATCTCTTCTGGCAAATCGTAATTAAAAACATGGCTTACACCATCCACATGGATACCTCGGCCAGCGACATCTGTGGCCACTAAAATAGGTGTATCACCACTGCGGAACCTTTCTAAGGTTTTAACCCGCTTCACTTGTGCAACCTCACCGGACAAAAGAGCGCTTTTAATACCGTCTTTTTGCAATTTTTCAGTCAAGTCTCGGGTAATGTGACGTCGATTTGCAAAAACAATCGCACGCTCTACTCCCATTGTTTTTAGGCAATTAAGCAACACTTTATATTTATCAGCACGGGCTACAGAAAAGAAACGTTGTTCAACAGTAGCAGAAGCAATATCATCAGACTCAATTTCGACATGTACAGGTTCAAACGTCCATTGCTCTGCTAAACGTAATATTTGTTCGCTAAAGGTAGCGCTAAACAACAAGGTTTGGCGATCTTCTTTTTTTGGTGTTTGACGAATAATCGTCCGTACATCAGGGATAAAGCCCATACTCAGCATCCGATCAGCCTCATCCAAGACAATCACTTCCACTTCACGCAGGTTTACATGGCCTCGGCGACAGAAATCTAACAATCTACCTGGGGTGGCAACCATAATGTCGGTATGCTGCCTTTGTAATTGCTTTTGTTGTGCTTCAAAATCCATGCCACCCACAAGTTGCTGTACGTTGACATCACAAAACCGGGTAAGGTCTTCCGCATCACTGGCAATTTGCATGACCAACTCTCGGGTTGGGGCAACTATAAGAGCTCTTGGAGTGCCTAATCGACGAGGACCTTCAATGGGAAAGTCTAAAAAATCAGTAATAATACTTAGTAAAAACGCGGCTGTTTTGCCCGAGCCAGTCTGGGCTTTACCCGTAATATCTTTTCCGTCCAAAGATTGAGGCAAGGTTAGTGCTTGTATTGGGCTACAATATTCATATCCCAACGCCGCAATACCTTGCATAACTTGGTCCGGCAAATCCAAATCATGAAAGCGTGTTTTACCTTCCTCTTGTGGGACGACAAAATCGTCCAGCGACCAGTTCTGATCAGTGGCTTTTAAATCATTTGGTTTCAAGGTGATTTTCCATTGAGAGGCACGTGCGCCTCAGTAAGATAAACTACAACGAGGCAGTATAGAGAGTTTGAGTCCATTACACAAAACACCTTTGCATAGCTTTAACCGCTCATTAACCAAACTGCCTATCATAAGGTGGTAAGGCCTGCAAAAGCTGCTGCCCATAGCGCTTACTAAGGATGCGTTTATCCAGAATAGTAATACGACCTTTGTCGTCTTCTTTACGTAGCAAACGGCCTGTGGCCTGGACTAGCCTAACACTTGCTTCGGGCACTGACAGTTCAGCAAAACTATTACCGCCGGACTTCTCGATCCACTCCGCAAGAGCAGATGGCACCGGACGATCTGGCACGGTAAATGGTAACCGTGTTATAACCACATGGGTTAAATAGTCTCCAGGTAAATCGATGCCTTCTGCAAAACTTGCAAGCCCGAACAGAACGCTACCTTCACCGTCATCGATACGTTGTTTATGCTGATCTAATAAACGCTGTTTAGAAGACTCGCCTTGCTGCAAAATCAAATCTTGCCATAGGTCTCCTATACCTTCAAAGACTAGCTGCATAACACGCCGCGAAGTAAACAATACCAAGCTAGCTTCAGCCTGATTTAGCTGGGCTTTAAGGCCTATAATTAGATGATCTACAAATACTGCCTCAGGCCCTGGCTCAATCGCTTCTTTAGGCACACATATCTGTGACTTAGAAAAATCAAACGGGCTCGCAACAGCCAACATAGTGCTACGCGGGTTTAACCCAGCATGGGTGATTAGCCGGTCGAAACGGCCTAGGGCTGTCAATGTAGCTGATGTTAACAAGGCACCATAGCAACGACTCCATAAATTCTGTTTCAACAGATCTGCAGCCATTATAGGGCTTGCCGAAATTTCCAAGTCCACTCGCTCTGGTGTTTGCCAATACTGCAACCAGCGCGCCATGGGCACCTCCCCATCTTGGTCTACTTTGGCATAGGCTTGCCATAGCCCAAGCTGCTGTTCCGCGTTCTGTTGTAAAACCCCAAACGCTGCTAGGTAGTTTTCAGCCTGATCTTTAGGTAAACCGTTTTGGTCTCCTTTAACAACATCATCCATCAGTTCATGTAAAGCACCTAAATCTCTAGCTAAACGCGCGCTACTAAGACCCATATCATGACTAATCTGAACCAATTCAGCCGGCACTACTCCTTGTGAAAAGCGGTAGTTTTCCTGCTGCTGATAACCATCTTCGGGTCTAAATGCAGATTGGTCCAAGAATTGTTCTAAGGTAATTAGTTGCGTCTCAAGCCCTTGCACATGATCTTGTACCTGTGCGCTGATTTGCGCTCCCTTGCCTCCACCCTGCCACTCTTTTAAAAACTTTTTAAGACCAGAGCGCGTTTGCCCATACCAACGACTAAGTTGTCGAATTCCTTGTTGATGGGTGAACTGCTTTAAGGTTTTATCGGCAAGGTGATGCCCTTCATCAAAGATATAAATTGTATCTTCTGGGGCCGGTAAAATGGCACCACCACCTAAAGCTAAATCCGCCAAAACTAAGTCATGATTGGTGACAATACAGTCGGCCTGCTCTAAACCATCTCTGGCTTTAAAGAATGGACATTGACTGAAATGACTACAACGACGATTAGTGCAGCCTTTATGGTCTGTTGTAATGGGACGCCAATGATCTTCTGATAAAGGATCTTTCCATGCATCTCGGTCACCATCCCATTGATCGCTTCCTAATTGCACCACCATGTCTTTGTACAAGGTTTGCTGATGAACATCGAGTTTTAGTGCTAACTCATCCTCAAATAAGGCTTGAGTTGGATCAATAGACGCATTTTGTGATAGCGCTTGATCGAGTCTAGATACACATAAGTACCGTCGACGGCCTTTAGCCAATTGAAAATCAAAATCGTAGCCCCCGTGTTTCTTCAGAGCTGGCAAGTCCTTTTGGACTATCTGCTCTTGCAGAGCGATAGTTGCTGTAGAAATAATCAGTTTTTTATCCAATGCTTTGGCAATCGGTAAGCACGCCACTATATATGCCAAGGTCTTGCCAGTACCTGTACCCGCTTCTACTAAGCAGACAGGGTTGTCATCGCTGCGATGCCCATCGGCATCCATATCAATCGCCAAAAAATGATTAGCAACCGTAGCTATCATTTGTTTTTGACCCCAGCGAGGCTTCAGTTCTAGCTGCTTAACGAGCTGGCGATAAAGTTGTTGGATATCTTGTTTTACAAAAGCAGAATCAGACACGGGAGAAGCTCTTAGTTAGCATCGAATAATCGGTCATCAGAGTACACCATTTTAGTCATAAAAGCTGACAGAAAAACCGCGAGAAAAAATAAAACTTGCCAGCGCCAATATTACTGGTATTATATACAGTAACTGTACAAACAACCAGCATATTTACTATGTGTTAGAGGACGTAATATGATTAAGCTGACCCCACGCCAAGATCAGGTACTCGACTGTATCCGTAACTATATTAATGATACAGGTTATCCGCCAACTCGCGCAGAAATTGCAAAAGAACTTGGCTTCAAGTCGCCTAATGCTGCGGAAGAACACATTAAAGCCCTTGCCCGTAAAGGTGCTATTGAAATTATTCCAGGTGCTTCTCGTGGTATACGAGTGCCCGATATGCATGAAGTGGACCTAGGCCTACCGATTATTGGTATGGTGGCAGCCGGTAGCCCTCTACTAGCGCAAGAGCACATCAGCGATTACTGTGCCATTCCAGAAAACTTATTCTATCCAAAGGCAGATTATTTACTGAAGGTCAGTGGTATGTCTATGAAAGACATCGGAATATACGACGGAGACTTATTAGCCGTACACAAAACAGATCAAGCCAGAAACGGGCAAGTAGTGGTCGCACGTCTTAACGATGAAGTCACTGTTAAACGTTTTCAACGCAATGGTAACCACGTGCAGCTTATTGCGGAAAATCCAGATTTTTCACCCATTGAAGTCGATCTTACACACCAGCACTTAAGCATTGAAGGCTTGAGCGTTGGTGTTATACGCCGCGGCAACTAAACGTTAAGCAGGAGCATTATGATGTGGCAACAACAGCAAAAAACTGACACTAATATCGATGGGATTTTGGCAGAACATCAACTAGACCTATGGGCTCAAGAAGACTACACACCCGCACAAGATCTTAGCAGCATTACAGAAATCATTATGCGGGGTGAGGCTTGGAACAATGTACAGACCTTACTGCCATTACTTGCCCAACTTAGCCATGACCAGCGTTGGTTAGCCTGGGTTGCACCCCCTAAGTTATTACCTAAAGCCCAACTAAAGGCTGCTGGGTTTGACTTGGATAAGATTATTTTACTAAAACCCGATGCTCAGCACGACACTATGAGCCTGGCTCAGCAAGCTCTAAAGAGCGGTACTTGCCATGCTGTTATTAGCTGGTTCGGCACCCTTGCCGATGATCAACTTAACGATTTAGCTCAAGCTGCTGAGCTGGGTAATAGCCGCGCGTTTTTGATCAGACACCAGTAAGTGAGCCCTAAACAGTCATCTCTGTTTCAAAAAACGCCTTTAATAAATTGTGGGTGATTTGTGCGTCGGCACTGCCCGCAAGCTCTCGAATTGAATGCATTGCAAAAGTAGGCACGCCTAAGTCTAGGGTACGCACTCCAAGTTGAGCTGCTGTAATGGGCCCTATGGTACTACCACAGCTCATATCACTTCGCACGACAAAGGTTTGGATTGGCAAGTCCATTTGTGCAGCTAACTCTTTCACCATTGCGCTGGTGACTGCATTAGTGGCATAACGCTGGTTTGCGTTAACCTTAATCACTGGTCCCTGATTTAACATAGGCCCATGTTGGTCGTCGTGCTTGTTGGTAAAATTGGGATGCACACCATGCGCATTGTCAGCCGAAATAAAAGTGGATGCATCTAATACCTGGTGCAGTAGTTCAGCCGTAGGGTAAACACGCCGCAACACAGACATTAAGAAACTTCCCTGAGCTCCTTCTGCTGACTGACTACCTACTTCTTCATGGTCATTACAGATTAATAGCATACCTTGATCTGTTTTAGCGGCCAGCATGGCTGTTAGCCCTATATAGCAACTTAACAAGTTATCTAGTCGTGCCGCTGCCAAAAATTCTTGTTTAAGCCCCACTAAAGCTGGGGCCTGAACGTCATAGAAACTCAATTCATAATCGATCACTTGGCCCACTGCATGACCGTTGGTGTTTAACTCATCTGCCAGCACTGAACGCAGATTAAAATCATCACCCAGTGCCTGACCCAATAAGACAGGTAAGTCTGTTTGTGGGTTCACACTGTGATCTTTGTTAGCTTCTCGGTCCAAATGTATAGCTAAGCTTGGAATACATGCCACTGGACGTTTAAAATCTAACAGATGACTCACTAAGCGGCCCTTATCATCTCGACAAATCACCCGTCCAGCTAAAGATAAATCACGGTCAAACCATGGGTGTAATAAAGCCCCGCCATACACCTCTACACCCAACTGATGATAGCCCTTACGTCGTATTTCTGGGTTAGGCTTTACCTTCAAACACGGACTATCCGTATGCGCACCCACCATGTGTAGTCGTTGCGAGGCATTTTCTTTGGGTAACTGGAAAGCTACGATAGTTGAATCATTACGGGTAATAAAATAACGTCCTCCAGCCTTTAAATGCCACGTACTTGCCACTTCAAGTTGACTGTAGCCAGCGGTGCTTAATTGGCTCACCATTGAAGCTACGGCATGAAAAGGTGTTGGTGAGTCACTAATAAAACTCATCAATCCGTTGAGGTAGGCTTGTTGTGACATAGTTTTTCTTATTCCATCGTTTCAAAGGTTAATATTGCCACATTCTGGACTGCAAACGTAACGATTGTGTAAAGCATTGGTTAAATTAGCCTACATTTACCTCAGACGTTTGAAAATCTCACCAAAATCAAGCTAATATAGCCCTCACTTAAGCTTTTGTTGTTAAATCCTATTTTCCTGCTGAAAGGCCATGATTCTATCTATGACTCCTGATACTCTTCTGACGTCTTTGCACAACCCTTTCTCACCTACATACTGGCGCCAACCATTGGTGAAGCTGTTATTTGTAACGTGTCTTGTGGCTGTGCCATTTGCAACAGCACAAACCCACTCAACTGATGCTCCAATACAGATTAAATTCACTGAGGAACAGGGCTTATTAACCCAGGAAATTATTCAGTTATTAGATCGTCGGCACTATAAAGCGAGGGAAATTAACGACCAATTTGCCAGTGATGTGTTTGCCAGGTATTTAAAACTTCTCGATCCTCAGCGTAGTTACCTCAGCGAAGCTGACCTAGCTCCATTTAATTACCTTAATAGCGAACTCGACAACCTACTAGAAAAAGGTGATTTGGCTGCTATGGCACAGCTCTACAATTTGCTGCAACAAAGACGCCTAGCGTTTATAGACTATAGCTTAACCTTATTAGCCAACCAGGGACCGATGTTTAATTTCGAACTGCTCGAAGATATCAGCACATCACCCTTTGATGATCCTCGCGTAAAGAATCTAGCAGCCATTAAGGACACTTGGCGTAAACAACTAAAAAACGAGTTCATTAATGGACAATTGGACAATGAGACTGCTGATCAAATTAGGCAACGGTTACTAAAGCGCTATACCACTATGCGTAAACGTGTAGTACAAGTAGAGCTGCGAGACGCGTACCAGGCTGTTAGCAATAGCATTACCACGGTTACAGACCCACACACTTCCTACCTTTCTCCACGCAATGTTGAAGACTTTAATATCGACATGAGTTTGTCTTTGGAAGGTATTGGTGCCGTACTGCAGCGCGATGACGACTACACCAAAGTAGTTCGTTTAGTTGCCGGTGGCCCAGCTGATAAAGCTGGCGACTTGCAGGCCTCTGATTACATAGTTGGTGTGGCTCAAGACGGAGACGCAATGCAAGAAATCTTGGGTTGGCGTTTAGATGATGTTGTTGACCAAATAAGAGGGCCAAAGGGCACTCTAATCAATTTACAAATCATTCCAGGTGGCGATTTACAGCAACCCAAAAAAACCATCCAAATTCGCCGAAACAAAGTTGAGTTGGATGACCAAGCTGCTAAAAAATCAGTAATCGAACTAACAACTGAACAGGGCACCCGTAAATTTGGAGTTATCACCTTACCAACTTTTTATATGGACTTTGCTGCTGCACAGCGAGGCGACCCTAATTATCGCAGCACTACTCGTGACGTGTATGAACTTATCCAAGAGCTGAATGATGAATCTGTTAGTGGCATTATTATTGACTTGCGCAACAATGGCGGGGGTTCGTTGCGAGAGGCCAATCAACTGACTGGGCTGTTCATCGAAACAGGCACCACTGTGCAGGTCCGCTATGCCAATGGGGTGATCGAAAAACAAATAGACCGTAACCCATTTTTGGCTTACACCGGGCCTCTAGTAGTGCTTGTTAATCGCTACA
>Ga0307994_1001232_pt1 | contig 15872 bp, 15 predicted proteins | sample EllFjometagen261_FD_203171 | JGI IMG/M metagenome (GOLD analysis project Ga0307994, IMG submission 203171) | Marine microbial communities from Ellis Fjord, Antarctic Ocean - #261 | ecosystem: Environmental > Aquatic > Marine > Unclassified | place: Southern Ocean | collected 2014-11-02 | reverse complement strand
ACAGATGTGTATATGCCGATCCAATCGCGCACCATTCAACTGACCTTAATAGATGTTTTGGCGACAGGAGTTATATTGCGCCGTGGGGAAGATTTTCATGGTCACTTAAAAACCATTAAGCAGAGTTTAGCCAGTACTCGTTTAGACTTAGATGGTGAATAATACTGAGTACGCGACTATACATATGCCACTTAAAAAGATACATTAAATTCATTAATTTAGTGAAAATTCAGGAAAAAATACATGACTATTTATTTTATTAGACACGGTCAATCTGAGTTCAACGCAGCTTTCAATGGCACTATTGATCCAATGATTTTTGATCCACGCCTCACAAAACTTGGATTTGAACAAGCCGAGAGTGCAAGAGTAAATATCTTAAAATTAGGAATTAATCGTGTGATCACATCACCGTTCACACGTGCAATCCAAACTGCAAAAATAATTTTTGATGGGATTTCTCCCATTGAGGTTCAACACGGGCACCATGAACTATTACTTCATAGCAGTGATATTGGCCGGCACCCAAGTGATTTAAAAGAAAATTTTCCTGAACTTGCTTTCGAGCATATCCCACATTCCTGGTGGTATAAAAATAGCACCTATGGATTAAAAATAGAGAAAGAACCCCTTGAGTTATTTAAAAAACGTATATCTAGATTTGTCATTGCTTTAGATAAAATCAAAGATGAAAATATAGCAATTGTGGGCCATGGAAATGCTTTTAAAGAAATTATTGATTTTGAGTTAGACAATTGCCAAATACATCATTTTAGATAAAGTACTCCACCAACATTCACAAACAATATGAACTAAAGACAATCACTGTGTCCTGTAGTGGTACAGTGGCCTACATTTGGACAGGACAACGGTGGAACTACTTAGCTGTCGTCATGGATTTGTTTGCTTGAAAGTCAGTTGGTTGGGCATGATCTAGATCGCCCGACAGCAACTTGACGAAGCAGGCCATAAACACGGCCTACGAACTACGCTGGAGGCCACCGGGAGTTCTATTTCACTCCGACCAATGCAGTCATTACACAAGCATTAGTTTCCGCCAAAACCTTTGGCGGTTGCAGATAAGACAAAGCATGAGTCGCCGTGGCAATTGTTGAGATAATGCTCCGATGGAGCAGTTCCTTAGAAGTTTAAAGAGCGAATGGGTGCCCACTAAAGGATACTCAAGTTTTAACGATGCTCAGGCCGCGATTACACAGTATATTGTTGGATATTGCAGCCACCATAGGCCTCATCAACATAACGGTGGCTTGCCACCTTATAAAGCAGAGGCAAAGTACAACCTTGTCTCTTATACCGTGGCCAGTTTTACTTAACCCTTACAGGTATTTACAGTGCGTATCACACCCTCTTTAATAAAATATTAATATTCCTTATCTATTATATATATTGGCCTCTTCTTTGTTTCTATATATATTCTTCCAATGTATTCACCCAATATTCCTATTCCCATAAGCTGTACTCCGCCGAGGAATAAAACAACGGTTAATATAGAAGCATAACCGGCTGCATCCACTCCAAATATAAGCGTCTTAATTATAATAATTGAACCATAAATAAATGATAAAGCAGAAATTAAAGCCCCTATATATAACCAAATTCTAAGCGGTATGGTACTGAAGCTTGTAATCCCTTCAAGCGCAAAATTCCAGAGCTTCCATCCATTGAAAGAACTGTGCCCAGCAACTCTTTCTGCTCTTTTATATTCCACAATAGCTGTTTTATAACCTACCCACGCAAAAATACCTTTCATGAATCTTTGAGATTCTGGTAGCTTTTTAATTGAATCGACTACTTTTCTTGATATTAGTCTATAGTCTCCAACATTGTTAGGAATGCTAACGTCAGAGATTTTATTGTGCACTTTATAAAATGATTCTGCTAAGAACCTTTTACTAAATGAGTCTGTAGTTCTGTCCGATCTCTTCCCTATCACTACATCATAACCTTCTTCGTACTTTTTTATAAAGTCCAAGATTATTTCTGGAGGATCTTGTAGATCGGCATCAATTGGTACGACAGTTTCACCTAAAGAAGCATCAATTCCGGCTGTTAAGGCTACCTCTTTTCCGAAATTTCTAGATAATTCTAGTATTCTAATGTGTTTATGATTTTTTTTATATTCAATTAGAGAGTTTAGAGTATTATCAGTGCTTCCATCATCTATAAAAATTATCTCATAGCTCTTCCTGCTCTTTTCTAGCACTTCTTTAATATTTTCAATAAAATGACCAACAACTTCTTCTTCATTGAAACAAGGACACACTATTGAAATAAAAGGTTTTTCTATGATCATTTTAATCTCTAATAAAGTCATATTAATAATAAATTAATAATATTTAATAAATCGAATATGGTTCTGTTGTAACGGCAGAAGTTAGTTTAATCGAGGCATTAGCGGCGAGGACATTTGAACGAGCCATATGCAGAATTGTGTTTATTCAGTGAGCATGCCTATCTACTTAAGGTATCTATGGATTTATTTTTAAGTGATATTGTTTGAAACGAATAATTAAACTGCCCTTTTAGCCCATTTGTTATACATACCTACCAACCTCCATGCATAGGGGGCCTCAAAACATGACCTTCATTATCAAAATACCCTGAAGCTAAGAGCTTTAACTACACGCTTGACTCATCATCTGTAGATCTGATTTTACTGGTTGAGACATTATACAACGAGACCAAGCTTAGCCGTAAAGTAAACTTATTGTCATCAATTTCATTCTCTCCAAAGGAACGAAGGTGGCCTCTACGTGTGACACCTCCCCAGCTGAATTAAAGAGGCGGATCAACAAGAGAGCGACGCGTATTTATAGAGCGTTTACCTGTTTTATTATGCTTCATACAAAGGCCTAAAACGCACAGGGGCCAAGGTTAGGATCAAAGAAGCGAAGCCTAAAGAGACTAACACATCCCAACCCATGAACATAGCCACCGATACAGTCAGTCCTACAGTTAGTAGCCACCGGTTACCTCAAAAAAATGACTTTTAAATCACTCAACGTAAGATTATTACTCTTTTTTTCAGGTATCTGGGATTAAATAATTTACTGTACCGCTAGAGCGCAACTACAGCGCCACTACGTTCTCCTATTCTTATCCAATAACTACCTTTCTCAATACCACTGCTATATCGCTATAAAATATAGCTTGCAAGCAACTTTACCCTCTTATCGACTATCATTAGCTACGACCAAAGCTTATAATTTTGGCATCTAGGATCCGCTAAAAATGACCTAGGCTCTTGCTGAGACGCCCCTATCATGAAAGTTATCCATGTTACTGATACCCACCTTGTCGCTGCGGGAGATAAGCTCCACGGCCTTGATCCGCTTGAACGCCTTAGGCTGTGCTTTGAAGATATTGCGGCTCACCACAGCGATGCCGACCTATGCGTGCTAACTGGGGATTTGAGCGACGGGGGGCAAACAGGTGCTTACGTATTATTGAAAGACCTATTGACCACCCTACCCATAGCAACGTCTTTGCTGCTAGGCAATCACGATCACCGGCAACGCTTCTGCGATGTTTTTATTAATACCCCTAGGGACTCAAATGGCTTTGTGCAATGGTCGGAGTCTAGCTCCGAAGGAGTGCTGCTATTTCTTGACACCAATGAACCTGGCACCGACGAAGGCGTTTATTGTGAACTGAGGCATGAATGGCTGCGTGAACAGTTGACAAAGTATAATGAGCGTCCTGTATATTTATTCATGCACCATCCACCATTCGATATTGGCATACCTGACATGGATGCGCTGCGTCTGCGCGATTGCGAAACGTTCGCTGAAACATTGGCAGGCCATAACAATATTCGTCATCTATTCTTTGGTCACGTGCACCGCCCCATAAGTGGTCAGTGGCGAGGCATCAGTTTTTCTGCCCTTCACGGCACCAACCATCAGGTTCCCTTACTGCTGAACAAAGATCCAGGCAACGGTGTGTTTGCCTATTGCCAGGAGGAGCCATCATACGGTGTAGCGCTTATCGCTAACGGTATGACCACGGTGCACCTACAGCCCTTCCTCAGCCGCCAGCCCGTTTACTACGAGCGCTACGAGTAACCGCATGGACTTAATAGTAATCGCCTTGGTACTTGGTTCGGCCGCGTTACACCCATTTCGTGACTTATTAATTAAAGGTCAAAGTTTTCCGGAATCTGCTTACCTGGGGGTCACGGGTTCGTGGGTTATATTTGCCGCACTTCAAGCAGCTTGGTTAGACCAAACACTGACTCTACCCATCGAGGTTTGGCCTCTGGTTGCAGGCTCAGCCATGGGCCTATTTATCTATTACTTGTGCGTGATGCTAACCTTGAAAGCTGGCGATCTTTCGATCTACTACCCCATTATTCGCTCATCCCCGTTAGCCATTGTGGCTATTGGCTATGTATTTCTGGAACGATATTATTCACCACTGACACTGGTGGGTATTAGCCTGACATTGTTGGGCGCTATCATGATCCAGTACCGACGAGGCGCTGGCTTACTGCAACGCCCAAAATTAATTCTTACCGCCACAGCGGCCATGATAGGCTCTGCCATCTATGGTCTATCAGATTCAGTGGCAATGGAAAGCATTGCACCTGCACCGTTCTTATTCTGGGTTTATACAGTTTTAACATTAGCCTTCATGGTTTTTTTTACTCTCACCCGCCCTACTCAACGACCGCTAAGCCAGCAACTATTCGGCTGCTGGCGCAACGCCCCGTTGCATGTACTGGCCTCAGGTGCACTCTCCTATGCTTCGTATGTGCTCATTTTATTCGCCTTTCAGGCCGGCGGAGAAGTGGCTGTAGTCAGTGCTATCCGACAAGTCTCTATCCCCTTCTCAGTTTTGCTCGGCGCACTGGTGCTTAAAGAACAACGCGTACTAACAAGACTAGCCTGGTCGCTTTTATTAGCCAGTGGCGTGGCACTCATCATCGCTGGCGGGTAAGCCCGTTCTCCAAGCTACATTGACTAAATCGCCATGGGGAACCTGGCAGCAAAGATAAATAAGTCATTAGATGATCTGTCACAGCAAACTAAAACCGTTGGTTAATATCAGTAAACACGAGTATGACCACAACAACGAGCATCTCACTAGAGAGCCGATGGACATTTATTCTACGAGGGCAGAAGAAAGCCATAGTTGGTATAGTCAGGTGGAGAACAAACTAAGTCGATTCTTCTACCCCTATTAATATTCGCGCCATTGCTTTATTGACTATATAGTGTGATCTACGTTGAGAGGTACATTCCAACGAAGGAGAACATTAAGCATGAACAAACGCATCCTAAATTTGGTTCCACTAGACCTGGACGGCATTACAACTCTGATTGCCAACATCACTAACTCTGGACAGATGTTCAACGTTATAACTAGCATATTACCAACCAGCAACGTGCCTCAATAGCCATCAAAAAAAACCCTAAACATCGAAAAAATATTAGGACCTATATGCGCCCCACAGACCGAACTGGCCTTGCTATCATTCTTAGCCTTGTCGCATTAACCTTATTTGATGCCATGGGGTTAATCATCAAGCATCTTTTAAGCAGCTACTCAGCAGCCGAACTATCGGCATGGCGAAACCTGTTTGGGCTGGTGCCATCAATAATTGCTTTATGGTCATCAAGAGTGTGGCGCATGTCTGGCAGGCGTCTAAAGCTGCGACAGTGGAAATTGGCTTTTTTGCGCGGTGCTGTGGTGACCCTTGCCCAACTTTGCTTTTATATGTCCTTAGGGTTAATGGCGTTTGCTACCGCATCAACCATCACTTATTCAGGCGCATTATTTACCACTGCACTGGCAATCCCAATTTTGGGAGAGCGGGTTGGTTGGCTTCGCTGGGGTGCGGTTTTGGTGGGCTTTGTTGGTGTTATTATGGTAATCCAGCCAGGCGGCTCAGGGTTTTCCCTTTATGCTCTTTTACCTTTGGCCGCAGCGGCCTGTTATGCACTATCTGGGGTGACCGCGCGCCTCTTTGACGACGATGCGCCAAGCCCATTAGTCAACCTGTATTCCTCTGTTACATCGTTAATTGGAGCATCTTTAATAGCCTACTTTTGGGGTGGTTTCACACCAATCGCTTCTACGGGGGATCTGGGCTGGATCGTGTTGATGGGAGTATGTGGTGGCACAGCAGTGTTGTTCCTGGTAGTGAGTTACAGGATGACTGAGCAGAGTAATTTAGCCCCTTTCAGTTATTTCGGAATTCCACTGGCCTTCGTCTTAGGATGGCTATTCTTTAACGAAGCGCCATGGAGCAGTTTATTCCCTGGTGCGCTGCTGATCGCAACTGGTGGGTTGCTGATTGTTTGGAGAGAACGGTCTCGGTCTAAAACTGTGACTAACCTGCGTCAATAATCTTTGCTTTGAAGGGGTATCAACATGGCATCATATGGCGGTATGGAAAAAAGATCAGGTCGGCGCGCACGTACCGATAATAAGGCAACAAACAATTCTGAAATCACACGTGGTTTGTCGGCTCTAGCTGAACTATGGTTGGCTCAACTAAAACAACGGTGTCCGCCGGATTGGTGCAGTTTGATACCAACGTTAAACCTAGAACAGCCAGACCGAATATTAGTGCCAAAAAGCTTGCCCGTATTATCTTATTTACCACAGATGGCCAGACAGGCACCTGAAGAAAACCAGCCTTTAATTAACCGTTTGATCGTTAGTAAATCTGACTTACATTTCAATCAAACTTACTCTGCGGAAGATTTTGGTGAAGATTTTTTACAGCAGTACGGGTGGATAAAATTCCTAGGCCCTGATGCTTATTGGCATAGCGATGTACTATCAAGTGGGTTAGTTCTTTTTGGTGATCATATGACCTACCCTGAGCACTGGCACGTAGCGGAGGAACTATACTTTCCAATCAGCGGAACCGCCCAATGGTATCACGAGGAAAATGGCTGGAAACATATTGCCCCCTGCCCACTCATTCATCATGCGAGTAATATCAAACACTCAATGCGCACCTCAGGTGAGCCACTGCTGGCTTTATACGTTTGGCGAGGTGGAAACCTGGTACAGAAATCGAATATATAGGCCAGTCTTCCATTCTCTATATGGCACCAGTTTAATAATGAAAGCACCTGAGTTCCGGATGCCTGCCGCAAACAATAGGGTGTGTTCATTGTTTTTGGTTTGCCCACATCAAGTTCGTCAATCCATTAACTTACTCTGTAAATTAAACCTGTTTGAAGGGCCTAGTAGGCGGCATGGATGATAATTGCCACACATTTATTTTTCAGTTAATCTCTCAGAAACTAAAAGGGATTGTATATGTCGCTGAAACTCGTTTACTTTAAAATGCGTGCGCTAGCCGAAGCACCTCAAATGCTTATGAGGTGCAATGGAATTGCCTATGATTATGTTATGTCCTGGGAGCACTTCGGAGATATATGGTCGAATGCAAAGACGCAATTAGCGTTCAAACAGTTGCCTATGCTAGAAGTGGATGGCCGGCACTCAATCTGTCAAAGCGTTGCGATTTTAAAGTATCTTGAAAAAAGAGCAGGCATAAGCATTGAAGATCCAATAGAGGCTGCTAAAGCGGATGCTATTTTGCAAAGCTCACAAGAGTTATTTGCCCCACTCAACCCAACAGTAAACTTTGCAGTTGGAGATGATTTTGTTGCAAAGAGAGAGGCCATGCGTCCAGCCTTGTCGACTCGTTTCAAAGAGTTGCAGAATTGTCTGCTCGAAAATAATTCTAAATTCTTTACAGATAATACGCCCAGAGCCGCCGAATTTGCAGCTTTCCACCATTTAGATTTGTCAAAACAACTTGATCCAATGCTAATCAAAGAATTCCCACAACTGGAAGCTTTTACTGCAGATATGATGGCACTACCAAAAATGGCAGAATATTTGAACAGTCGGCCAGAATTAATTGGCGTTGGAGAGGCACCACGACTCGTCATAGATGGTATTGCTCACCCTACGGGAGTGCAACAAACCTAATACTAGAAACCCAAGGTGTGGCTATATGGTTCCGGTAAATACCGCAGATCTTCCTTCCACGCGCAAGCACGCCAGGAGCAAAGTTTAACCCTGAGGTTTGGCAGAGTTAGTTTCAAAACAATGACTAGGATATGTAATGCCCGATAGGTGCTGTCGCCAAATCTGTGAGGCTAGGCCTGTTTGAAACACACTATTCAAGGCGCTATCAAGCGCCTGCTTTAATTCGACCTGATGCTTCTGCATAGCCGCACCCCATAAATTAGCGGTGTTCACAGTAAAAGCGAGTTTATAACGAGGGTCAGTTAGCAGTTCCCCAAACGCTGGTTCATCGTCCACAACAGCATCAACATCGCCTGCTGCTAAGGCGTCTATCATCTCTGCAAAAACATCATCCGACTGGCCTGAAAAAGCAACCAACTGGCACCCCATCCAAGATTTTGCCAAAGCCATATTGGTACTACCATCAATTGCAGCCACTTTTAAACCGTGTAGGTCTGAAGGGGTGGATATGTTTGAATCACAATGCACCAGCACCGATTCATTGAAGGCAGCATAGGGCCTAGAGAAGAGTAGGCGTTCTTCTCTAGCTTGGGTTATGGCACATCCGCACCAAATAGCATCCGCTTTATTGTCTAACAATACTGCTTCAAAGTCAGACCACCGAGTAAATAGCCAATCGAGTTTTAGACCCAAATTCTGGGCCAAAATTTTGGCCATTTCTGGTTCGTAGCCAAAGCGCTGACCCTTATCATCGGTGCTAAATAGAGGCATAGCGTCTAGGTCTGCACAAATTAATGTGAGGTAACCGTGTTTCACTGTATTTATCACACAGACTCCGCAGCGGTTAAATAGTCGTCAAGGGCTTTAGTTCTGCTACCATCCTCATGCCACAGAATTGGAAAATAATTTTCATCCAATTGATTGTCTGCCAAGTGTTTGTAACGACTGTACGTAGGCCCGATTCCCTGCTTAAACTTAGTGGGGTCATATTCTGCATCACAGCGCATCAAATGAAGCACTAATGCGCGTCGAGGAGATGCAGATTCATTAGCACCAGAGCCATGCCAAGTCCAACCATGATGCACAGAACCACCGCCTGCTTTCACTTCAACATACTCGATATGAGGTTCTACACCTTGGCCCTGAGCAGCATTTTGCATGGGTTCACGGTAGTTATCTGGCCCATGAAATTCACCTGACGGTTTACTCTTTTCCCATTTGTGCGAACCCCTGACAAACTCTAATGTACCGCCAGACTGAGTGGTATCGTCAAGGGCAATCCAACAAGATATAAGGTCACTAGGGCTAAACCATGACAAATAGGCACTGTCTTGATGATAACCCAAAGACCTTGCACCAGGAGGTTTCGACAGCAGGTTATCAATCATAATTCGAACCCCAGGCCAACCTGTCAATTGGGCAACACTGCGGCCTATGGCTTGACTTAATACCACCCGAGCAATACTGCGGTTAGCCTTCCAGCCATTACACACCTGACGAGTGAGGCTAGGATCACCTGTACCCTGCTGCCAATTGACCTCGTCTGGAGTAACCCCAGTTTCAAAGGTACCATTAAATACATCATCAAAAGCCTGGTGCAGCAGCATCAATTGTTCGGGAGGGAGTATTTCATCGACGACAAGGAATCCTTGTTGACTATAATCTAGCTTATTACGATCTGTTGGTTTGAATAACATAAGGATTTTGAATTCCACTCTTACTTATATAATTAGTATATATAATAAGAAACAAACAATTCAACCGAATAATTAATGGAATATAATCAACACATATGGCTTTGACTGAATAGGTTTTAAATGCTTACAGCCCTAATTTAATAAGGTCATAAGGCTATTTTGTGTTTCAAGATAACAAGTCTTTAAGGCTCTTCACGAGTGCGCCAGAGGCATTTTCTTCAAGCTTGTGGCAACCGGCAGCAACCACCTGCTCTCCTGCCACAAACACATCTTTCACTGGGTTGTGATTGATACCAAAGGTCCAGCGGTTAATGAGTTGTTCCGGTTTAGCCGTCGCTAGTAGCGGATGACTAGTATCAAGGGTAATAAAGTCAGCCCGGGCACCCACTTCTAAACCAGTATTGATGTTACAGGCAGCATTACCACCGGCGGCACTGGCTTGGTAAATAAAGTCACCTACGCTAGGTTGGTCACTGCTATACACGCGATTACGCTGTTGGTCACGCAAGCGCTGGCCATATTCCAACAGGCGTAACTCTTCGGCTACTGAGACACACACATGGCTATCGGAACCGATACCTAATCGGCCACCCTGCGCTACAAGATCAGTGATAGGAAAAATGCCATCGCCCAAATTAGCTTCAGTGCTAGGGCACAAACCCACTACGGCTTGGCTATTGGCAATAGTCTTTACCTCTTGCTCATTCACATGGGTAGCATGGATTAAACACCAACGGGCGTCAAAACCAACTTCGTTAGCCAACCACTCCACAGGACGCTGGCCACTCCAGGCAATACAGTCGTTCACTTCTTTCATTTGCTCAGCAATATGAATATGTACTGGCCAATCTTGCGGTAAGCTAGTTATTGCGGTTTCAATTTGGGATTTTGTAACAGCACGCAGTGAGTGGAAACACAAACCTTGATTATGCCTAAGCTCATCCATGTTTTGGCCAAGCTGCTCTTGCAAGCGCAAGTAGGCATCTAGGTCGTGGATAAAGCGCGCTTGTCCAGCATTTGGAGCTTGACCACCAAAACCTGAGTGACTATAAAGTACGGGTAATAAGGTTTGGCCAATCCCCGTATCAACAGCAGCTTGGCGCACTTGTAAGGCCATTTCTGCTGGGTTGTCATAAGCTTGGCCACTTTGCTGGTGATGCAAATAATGGAACTCAGCCACTTGGGTGTAACCGGCTTTAAGCATCTCTATATAGAGATAAGTAGCAATTTTTCGCACTTGATCAGGAGTTAACTTAGCCACTAGACCGTACATAAGGTCTCGCCAGCTCCAAAAACTGTCTTTAGGATCTAAACACACCTCTGCCAAGCCTGCCATGGCGCGCTGAAACGCGTGTGAATGTAGATTAACCATACCCGGCAGCACTGGGCCATTTAATAGCTCGCACCCTTGGCTAGTTTGATCCACTTGGATTTGACTAATAACGCCGTTGGTAACGGATATTTTTACGTTGTTAGCCCAGCCTGAAGCCGTTAAAGCTTGGTCGGCAAAGTAAAATTTGTTCATCATTAGCGCTCTCGTGATAGTATGGACTTAATTTGTATAGACTTAACTTGTATAGACAATACATGAATTGGCACAGTCAAGTCAAGATTGTATACTCCGAGCAGAACTAAGATCTATGGACCTATTGTGAATATACGCCAGTCAGATACCACTCAAAGCTTACTCAATGCGCTTCCAGACACTAATGCGCCTATTTATGCCCGCCTGAAAAGCGCTATCTTGGACAATATCGATTCGTCAACGTGGATACCCGAGCAACGCCTGCCATCCGAAGCTGAAATGGTTAATGCATTAGGGGTAAGCCGCATGACCGTCAATAGAGCATTGCGAGAACTGACTGCCGATGGGGTCCTTATCCGCCAACAAGGTGTGGGTACATTTGTAGCACCAAAAAAAGCCCACTCTGCGCTATTTGAAGTGCATAATATTGCTCAAGAAATTTCTGACCGAGGCCACAAACACACAACAATAATTGTTGAATTACAAACAGTTAAGGCTAATACAGACCAGGCTCTAAGGCTGGGTTTACGCACGGGCGAACTCATATTTAAATCAACTTTAATCCACTTTGAAGACCAACACCCTATTCAACTAGAACAACGTATCGTCAATGCTTTACTCGCCCCAAAGTATGCTGAACAAGACTTTACACAACTGACCCCCTTCGCCTATTTAAATAAAGTTGCACCCATTACCGAAGGAGAGCACCTAGTAGAAGCCGTTATTCCCAATGCCACAGAGGCCGAACAATTGGCCATTAGTACAAGCCAAGCCTGCCTCCAGATTAAACGCCGGACCTGGTCTGGCCAGAAGATTGTCACTAGCGCTAGGTTGCTCTCTCCAGGCCATCTGTTTCAATTATTTGGTCATTTTGGCCGCCCCTAATTGACACAATTTGCTTGCCAGATTATTAAAATGAGCGTATGTTTTACTACTTGTATATACATGTAAGGAAAAACACTCATGCTTAGCGCCAAAGAACTCAAATCACGCCGTACACGCAGCGGAGACATCAAAGCACCTACAGGTACTAAAATCAGCACCAAAAGCTGGATGACTGAAGCACCCCTGCGCATGCTGATGAACAACCTAGACCCGGAAGTAGCAGAAAATCCAAATGAACTCGTGGTGTACGGCGGTATTGGCCGCGCCGCTCGAGACTGGGCAAGTTATGATCAAATCATCTCCTCTTTGACTGCACTTGAAGAAGACGAAACGCTGTTAGTACAGTCTGGCAAGCCTGTAGGGGTATTTAAAACCCACAGCAATGCTCCAAGAGTGCTGATTGCCAATTCCAATTTGGTACCTCACTGGGCAACATGGGATCACTTTAACGAGCTGGATGCGAAAGGCTTAGCTATGTACGGCCAAATGACAGCAGGTAGTTGGATCTATATTGGCAGCCAAGGCATCGTTCAAGGCACCTACGAAACCTTTGTTGAAGCCGGCCGGCAACACTTTGGTGGCAGCCTTAAAGGCCGCTGGATCTTAACCGCAGGCTTAGGCGGCATGGGCGGTGCACAACCACTGGCAGCAAGCTTAGCAGGTGCGTGTTCCCTTAATATTGAGTGCCAGCAAAGTCGTATCGACCTACGCTTACAAAATCACTACCTGGATGAACAAGCCACGGACATTGATGATGCCTTGGCGCGCATCGAACGCTACACTCAAGCTGGGGAAGCCAAGTCTATTGGCTTGCTGGGCAATGCAGCAGATATTTTACCCGAGCTAATACAACGCGGCGTTAAACCCGATTTAGTCACCGACCAAACCTCTGCCCACGATCCCTTGAATGGTTACTTACCGCAAAATATGGAGTGGGAAACTTACCGCCAAAATGCCATAGATAACCCTGCAGCAACCATCAAAGCTGCCAAAGCTTCAATGGCTGTGCATGTTAAAGCCATGTTAGCCTTCCACCAGCAAGGTATACCCACAGTGGATTACGGCAACAATATTCGCCAGGTGGCCCTAGAAGAAGGGGTAGAGAATGCCTTCGACTTCCCAGGTTTTGTTCCTGCCTATATCCGCCCCCTATTTTGCCGCGGCGTTGGTCCATTCCGCTGGGTGGCACTGTCTGGCGACAAAGAAGACATTTACCGCACTGACGCCAAGGTTAAAGAACTCATTCCAGATGATGCCCACTTACATAACTGGCTTAACATGGCCCGTGAACGTATTCAATTCCAAGGTTTACCAGCACGTATTTGCTGGGTTGGCCTTGGCCAGCGTGCCAAACTAGGTTTAGCATTTAATGAAATGGTACGCAGTGGCGAACTAAAGGCGCCCATCGTCATTGGTCGTGACCACTTAGATTCTGGTTCCGTTGCCAGTCCAAACCGAGAAACAGAAGGTATGCAAGACGGGTCAGACGCAGTGTCTGACTGGCCCTTACTGAACGCCTTGCTCAACACTGCTTCTGGTGCTACTTGGGTGTCTTTACATCATGGCGGCGGCGTAGGCATGGGGTTTTCCCAGCATTCGGGCATGGTTATTGTTTGTGATGGTACTGACGAGGCCGCTGTGCGCATTGCTCGTGTATTACACAACGACCCAGCCACGGGAGTGATGCGCCATGCAGACGCAGGCTACGACATTGCCATAGATTGCGCCCAAGAGCAGGGTCTAAATCTTCCCATGATCAAACACAATAAAACCCACTGAGGCACGTTATGTACACGTTTGAAATACAACCAGGTTTTATCTCACTAGACCAATTACGCCAGGTGGCCCGCCGCCGTATATGCGTATCTATCGCTAGCGATGCTCTACCGGCTATTCACCAAAGTCAGCAACTCGTTAATCAGGTGATTGAAGAGGGTAGAACCGTATACGGCATCAACACCGGTTTTGGATTATTAGCCAACACCAAGATAGAAGTGGAAGACCTTGAAGAGCTGCAACGTTCCATTGTGTTATCCCATGCCGCTGGTATTGGCCGATTGATGGACGACGCCACCGTGCGTTTAGCCATGGTACTGAAGGTTAATAGTTTGGCACGTGGTTTTTCAGGCATCCGGTTAAGCGTAATCGAAGCCTTGATCACCCTCATTAATACGGAAGTATTTCCCTGTATTCCAGAAAAAGGCTCAGTGGGAGCTTCTGGCGACTTAGCCCCTTTGGCGCACATGAGTGCGGTTCTATTAGGCGAAGGACAGGCTCGCTACCGAGGTGAAATTATCTCTGGCCAAGCGGCATTAAAAATTGCTGGTTTAAACCCTGTGATATTAGCCCCCAAAGAAGGCCTTGCCTTGCTCAACGGCACTCAAGTCTCTACTGCCTTTGCCCTACAAGGGTTATTCAATGCTGAAGACCTATGGGCTTCAGCCACGGTATGCGGAGCACTCTCTGTAGAAGCTGCGTTAGGCAGTCGCAGCCCTTTTGACGCTCGTATCCACCAAGTGCGGGGGCACAAGGGCCAAATAGACTCAGCTACGGCCTATCGCCACCTACTCACCCAAAGCAGTGAAATAGGTATTTCACACGACCACTGCCACAAGGTACAAGACCCTTATTCTTTGCGCTGCCAGCCTCAAGTTATGGGTGCGTGTTTGGAACAAATTCGCCATGCCGCCGGTGTATTACAGGTGGAATCGAATGCCGTATCTGATAACCCCTTAGTATTTGCCGACCAGGGAGATATTATCTCTGGTGGTAACTTCCACGCCGAGCCCGTAGCTATGGTGGCAGACAACTTAGCCTTGGCCATTGCTGAAATAGGTAGTTTATCTGAGCGCCGCATGGCTCTTTTGATCGATTCAGCCCTAAGCCAACTACCTCCTTTCTTAGTAAACAATGGCGGGGTTAATTCAGGCTTTATGATTGCACAAGTGACTGCTGCGGCCTTAGCCAGTGAAAATAAAAGCTTAGCTCACCCAGCTAGTGTCGACAGCATCCCTACTTCTGCCAACCAGGAAGACCATGTGTCTATGGCTACTTTTGCTGCACGGCGATTACGGGATATGAGCGAAAACACCCGCGGCATTTTAGCAGTAGAAATTCTAGCTTCGGTGCAGGGCTTGGACTTTCGCACAGGCTTAAGCACTAGCCCATTGCTAGAACAGGCCCGCTCTGGATTACGAGCACAAGTCCCTTTTTACGACAAAGACCGCTACTTTGCTGCGGATATCGCCGCTGCCAATACGCTGTTGATCACCGCTTGCCATAATGACATGATGCCAGCTGGTACCCTGCCAAGCTTTATTTTGTAATAGATCGTTCTCACTAAGAAGAACAAAACAGGACTAAAAAATGCCTTCTTTTGATACCGTTTATGTTGGCTTCCATGCCGCCACTATGGAGCCTAGCAGCGATTATGGCACCATTAAGGATGCGGCTATCGCTGTAGAAAACGGCCGTATTACATGGATTGGCCCTGCCTGTGAACTGCCTAACCACACAGCTGCCATGGCTAACTTGGTTAACTTGGGTGGTGGCTGGGTTACTCCGGGCTTAGTTGATTGCCACACCCATTTAGTATTTGGCGGCGATCGCAGCGCAGAATATGAAATGCGCTTGCAGGGCGCAAGTTACGAAGCTATTTCCAAAGCCGGTGGAGGTATTGTCTCTACCGTGTCGGATACCCGAAAAGCCAGTGAAGAAGAACTGTTAACCAGTGCTAAAAAACGCCTACAAGCGTTAATGGCAGACGGTGTTACTTGCGTAGAAGT